>Ga0268299_1000637_pt1 | contig 96608 bp, 111 predicted proteins | sample NOBtaG_FD_193484 | JGI IMG/M metagenome (GOLD analysis project Ga0268299, IMG submission 193484) | Activated sludge microbial communities from bioreactor in Nijmegen, Gelderland, Netherland - NOB reactor | ecosystem: Engineered > Bioreactor > Aerobic > Activated sludge | place: Netherlands...
CCTGGGGATAATGTTTCGGTGACGGTAAACTTAATAGCGCCAATTGCGATGGAAGACGGATTGCGTTTTGCGATACGTGAAGGTGGAAGAACTGTTGGTGCAGGCGTTGTGGCTAAAATTATTGAGTGATATGAGAGAAGGTAAGGAAAAATAAGCTCAATATTTGGCTTGGTGTTTTTAAATATTGAACTTATTAACTCAGGAACGAGTGTATGCAAAATCAAAAAATCAGAATTCGTCTCAAAGCTTTTGATTATCGTTTGATAGATAAATCGGCTATAGAAATTGTTGAGACAGCAAAGCGAACAGGGGCAGTAGTTAAAGGGCCAATTCCATTGCCCACTAAAATTGAGCGTTTTGATGTGTTGCGTTCGCCTCATGTAAATAAGACTTCGCGTGATCAGTTCGAAATTAGAACGCATTTAAGGTTAATGGATATAATAGATCCGACAGATAAGACAGTAGATGCGTTGATGAAGTTAGATTTGCCTGCAGGCGTTGATGTAGAGATAAAGCTGTAAATGAGAATACAATACTCATAATTAATTAATATACTTTTTATTTTAAGAAATTAAATAAGAACGCTCCTAGAAAGAGAGATGAAATGAGTTTAGGATTAATTGGACGTAAAATTGGTATGATGCGGATTTTTACAGAAAATGGAGATGCTTTTCCGGTAACGGTAATTGATGTTGCCAGTAATCGTATAACTCAGATAAAGAAAACCTCTTCTAATGGTTATTGTGCAGCTCAAGTATCGTTTGGTCAGAAAAAGATATCAAGGGTGAATAAACCAACAGCAGGCCATTGTGCTAAAGCTGGCGTGATAGCTGGAAGTATCATAAGAGAGTTTAGAGTAAAGGATGATTCTATTCTAGGTTCATTCCAAAATGGAATGGAAATTAAAAGCGATATATTTAAAGTAGGGCAGAAAGTTGATATATCTGGGATTACGATAGGAAAAGGTTTTTCTGGGGCAATAAAGTTGCACAACTTTTCTTCGAATAGAGCAAGTCATGGTAATTCAAAGGCGCATAAAAAAACCGGCTCTATTGGTATGGCACAGGATCCAGGGCGTATTTTTCCTGGTAAACGTATGGCGGCGCATATGGGAAATGTCAAAAGAACTATACAAAATCTTGAGATATTACGAATTGATAGTGAAAGAAATTTGTTGTTAGTCAAAGGTGCAATTCCAGGATCAAAAGATGGATATGTAGTAATTCGATCAAGCGTAAAAGAAAAGAAATAAATTGATAAAGACAAAATATAAACAAGTAAGGTGAATGGGCAATGAAAATAGAGCTTATTGGTAATGAAGATCAGAAAACAGCAAGCATAATTGTTTCTGATGAGCTTTTTATGAGAAATTATAATGAAGCACTCGTTCATCAAGTTGTTACTTCATATTTATCTAACGCACGTACTGCAACTCGAGCGCAAAAAGGTAGATCGGATATTGCTAAGTCAACTCGTAAGCCTTGGCGGCAAAAAGGAACGGGCAGAGCTCGTGCAGGTATGGCTTCAAGTCCTATTTGGCGTGGAGGTGGAAAAATTTTTCCTAATAGCTCTGGGGAAAATTTTAGAAAAAAATTGAATAAAAAAATGTATCGCGCTGGAATAAGTTCTATATTGTCACAGCTAATTCGCGATAATAGACTGCTTGTTATTGAATCATTTTGCGTAGATTCGTATAAAACTAAAGCATTGTTGATGAAATTAGAGAATCTGGGCTTAAGTAATGTAATGATTATAACTGATGAGATTGATAATAATCTTTATTTGTCATCACGTAACATTCCAAATGTAGCAGTGGTTGAAGTAAATAATATAGATCCGATCAGTCTTTTAAAATTTAAAAAAACACTTGTTACAAGCGATGGTCTGAAAAAAATAGAGGAGCTTCTTACATGAGTAGTCAAAATATCAATCAGGGGCATTTGTTAAAAATTATATTAGCACCTCATATTTCAGAAAAATCAACTTATCTGGGAGAGAAAAATAATCAAACTATATTTCGCGTGGCGAGGGATGCTACTAAGCTGGAAATTAAGAGAGCTGTAGAGTTGCTATGGAAAGAACAAAAAATTGAAGTTGAAAAAGTTCAGACAATTAATGTAAAAGGAAAGCAAAAGCGATTTGGGCGTTTTGTAGGAAAAAGGTCTGATTGGAAAAAAGCTATTGTGAGTATTAAAAATGAGCAAGAGCTTAATTTTACAAATTTTGCGAATATAGAGGCTAAGTAATGCAGCTTGTGAAATTAAAACCCACATCGCCCGGACGCAGATCGGTTGTTAAATTAATAAATAAAGGGTTATACAAAGGAAAGCCTCATAAAGGCTTACTTGAGAAGCAATCTAAAACTGCTGGTCGCAATCATCATGGACATATTACTACACGGCATCGTGGTGGAGGGCATAAACAGCACTATAGGGTAATCGATTTTAAGCGCAATAAAGATGGCGTTATCGCTACGATAGAACGTATTGAATATGATCCTAACAGATCAGCAAATATTGCTTTGGTATGTTATAGCGATGGAGAAAGAAAATACATAATTGCGCCAAAAGGTTTGGTAGTAGGCATGAAAATTGGGAGTGGGAAATTAGCACAAATTAAGCTTGGGGATACATTGCCACTACGCAATATACCAATGGGAACTATAGTTCATTGTGTTGAGTTGTTGCCTGGAAAAGGAGCTCAATTAGCTAGATCTGCAGGTTCGTTTGTGCAACTGCAAGCTAGGGAAGGTAATTATGCGCAAATAAAACTGCGTTCAGGTGAAGTGCGTAAAGTGCATATAGATTGTAGGGCTACTATCGGTGAGGTAGGTAATGCGGAGCATAGCTTAAGATCAATAGGTAAGGCCGGTGCAGTTAGATGGCGTGGAATTAGACCGACTGTTCGAGGTGTGGCAATGAATCCTATAGATCATCCTCATGGGGGTGGTGAAGGTAGAACATCGGCGGGGAGACATCCCGTAAGCCCATGGGGAGTGCCTGCAAAGGGATATAGGACTCGTAAAAATAAAAGAACAAATGTGATGATAATTCGTCATCGTTATTCAAAGAAAGGGTAATTAAATGCCGCGTTCAGTAAAAAAAGGGCCATTCGTTGATGCTCATTTAGTCACAAAAATTGAAAAAGCGCGAAATACGAATGATAAGCGCCCCATCAAAACGTGGTCAAGGCGATCCACGATATTGCCTGATTTCATTGGATTAACTGTAGCAGTCCATAATGGAAAACAGCATATACCGATATTTGTTACTGAGAATATGGTGGGCCATAAGTTTGGGGAATTCTCATTAACGCGCACTTTTAAAGGACATGCTGGTGATAAGAAAATTGTTACTAAGCGTTAGAAAATAAAAATGGAAACAATTGCTAAATTACGTGGTGCAAGAATCTCGGCACAAAAGTGTCGCCTTGTTGCTGATCAGATAAGAGGTCTAGCAGTGGATAAAGCGTTGAGCATATTAACATTTAGCTCTAAAAAGGGCGCAGAGCTAATACATAAGTTGCTAGAGTCTGCAATAGCTAATGCCGAACACAATGATGGTGCCGATATTGATGAGCTTAAGATTTCGTCAATAATGGTTGATCAAGGTACATCTATGAAGAGAACAAGCGCGCGTGCTAAGGGACGTGGAAATAAAATTGTAAAACCGACTTGCCATATATCGCTGACTTTGAGTGATGGTAGTGGCTCTATTTATAAAAGGCACTAACTAATATGGGTCAAAAAATAAATCCAACTGGCTTTAGATTGTCTGTGCATAAGAATTGGTTATCAAGATGGTATGCGAATAGTAGTAATTTCGCATCCATGCTCAATGAAGACATAAAGGTTAGAAATTTTCTGGCAAATAAACTCAAAAATGCATCGGTTGGTAAGATTCTGATAGAGCGACCTTCAAAGAACGCTAGGATTACAATTTTTAGTTCTCGACCAGGTGTTGTTATTGGTAAGAAAGGTGAGGATATCGAAGTATTGCGTAGTGAACTACAAAAAAGAATGGGTGTTCCCGTACATGTAAATATAGAAGAAATTAGGAAGCCTGAAATTGATGCACAACTAATAGCTGATAATATTGCTCAGCAATTAGAAAAAAGGATAATGTTTCGAAGAGCAATGAAACGTGCAATGCAAAATGCTATGAGACTTGGCGCTCAAGGAATAAAAATCATGAGTTCTGGTAGATTGAATGGGATTGAGATTGCGCGTACTGAATGGTATAGAGAAGGAAGAGTTCCGCTTCACACGTTGAGAGCGGACCTTGATTATGGAACATCGGAAGCCAAAACTACTTATGGGATAATAGGAATAAAAGTATGGATTTTTAAGGGTGAATTACTTGGTAAGGACGATCAAGTGAATCATTTGACTACAAATACGAATTCAGAGAATGAAAAAAAGAAACACAATAAGCGACCTTCTTTATCATTTATAAATTCTTCAGATTCAAGAAATGAGAAAAGCAATAGCAAAAATTTAGAATTAGAAGATAATTCTGCTTATATTGAGCATATTGAAAAAATTGATAAAAAATGAATTGTGGAGAAATAAATGCTTCAGCCAGCTAGAACTAAATATAGAAAGCAACAAAAAGGAAGAAATACAGGGATTGCGACGCGTGGAGCTAAAGTTAGCTTTGGGGAATTCGGTCTAAAAGCAATAGAAAGAGGACGATTAACATCACGTCAAATTGAAGCGGCTCGTAGAGCAATGACAAGGCATATTAAAAGAGGAGGAAGAATCTGGATTAGGATTTTTCCTGACAAGCCAATTTCCCAAAAACCGGCTGAAGTTAGAATGGGAAACGGAAAAGGAAGCCCTGAATATTACGTGGCTGAAATACAACCTGGAAAGGTGCTGTATGAGATGGATGGAGTTACAGAAGAATTGGCAAAAGAGGCTTTTCAATTAGCTGCAGCCAAACTTCCAATTAAAACGACATTTACTGTAAGACAAATTGGTGGATAGACTATGAAGTCAATCGAACTAAAAAATAAGCAATTATCGGAATTAAATATAGAATTGATTTCTTTATTAAAAGCACAATTTGGATTGCGAATGCAATTAGCGACACAACAATTGTCAAATACGAAGAAATTAAAAATGATTAAAAAAGATATTGCCAGAGTTAAAACATTTATAACCCAGCGACAAAATAATCATGAAGAGCGATAAATTAAACCGCACTATAAGTGGAAAAGTTATTAGCGATAAGATGGATAAAACTGTAACTGTTTTAGTGGAGCGTAGATTAATGCATCCGCTGTATGGAAAGTTTATTACAAGATCTAAAAAATATCATGCTCACGATGAAGTTAATCAATATTCAGTGGGTGATATTGTTCTATTGGAAGAATGTCGACCTTTATCTAAAACAAAAAATTGGAAAGTAGTAGAAAAAGTATAAAAATTCGAATGACTAGTTCGTCGTGATAATAGAAAAAATATGTGATTCAACATTTAAGTTTCGAAGTGATAGATAAATATGATCATCATTACTATTACTTCAAATATTAACTATATAAGCTAGAGTCTTATGTAGCTAAAAATAAATTTAACGAAAGCGAATAAAAAATGATCCAAATGCAATCAATATTAAGGGTAGCGGATAATACAGGTGCTCGGTCTCTTATGTGCATAAAAGTACTTGGCGGATCAAAAAGAAAGTATGCGGGAATAGGCGATATCATTAAAGTCAGCGTCAAAGATGCAGCACCCAGAGGAAAGGTGAAAAAAGGTGAGGTATATAATGCTTTAGTGGTTAGAACAGCAAAAGGTGTTAGACGTAATGATGGTTCTTTATTAAAATTTGATGATAATGCTGCTGTATTGCTTAATAATAAATTTGAACCGATTGGAACACGTATATTTGGTCCAGTGACTCGCGAGTTACGAAGTGTGCATTTTATGAAAATCGTATCTCTAGCTCCAGAAGTATTATAGTAACAGTAGGAGATTAGTATGCAGAAATTAAGAAAAGGTGATGATGTGATAATTATTGCCGGTAAAGATAAAGGAAAAAGGGGAGCTGTCCTTCGTGTTGAAAAAGGCGATTATTTAATTGTTCAAGGTATAAATATAGTTAAGAAACATCAAAAACCTAATCCAGCTAATGGTATCTCGGGTGGTATAATAAGCAAAGAGATGCCAATACATGTTTCTAATGTCGCAATTTATAATTTTAACTCAAAGAAACCTGATAGAGTGGGATTTAAATTTAACTTAGATAATAATAAGGTGCGCATATTTAAATCTAGTGGTGATTTGATTGAATCGTAGAGAGGGAATGGTTTAAATATGGCTCGCTTACAAGAATATTATAGAAATACGGTTGTAAAAAAATTAATGGAACAATTCAAGTACAATTCTGTTATGCAGGTTCCTTGTATAACTAAAATTACGTTAAATATTGGACTTGGTGAGGCAACGGTCGATAAAAAAATAATTGAGAATGCATTATCTGATATAAAAAAGATATCGGGTCAACAGCCGGTGATTACTAAAGCTAAGAAATCCATTGCAACATTTAAAGTGAGAAAGGATTATCCAATAGGATGTATGGTTACGCTGCGGCGTGTGAGAATGTACGAATTTCTTGATCGATTGATAACAATTGCAATACCTAGGATAAGAGATTTTAGAGGAATTTCGAGCAAATCCTTCGATGGCAGAGGTAATTATAACATGGGTGTGAAGGAACAAATTATATTCCCGGAGATAGATTATGATAAAATTGATAGTCTAAGGGGCATGAATATATCAATTACAACTACAGCCAAGAGTGATACAGAAGCGAAAGCGTTATTGACTGCTTTTAACTTTCCTTTTAAAAATTGAGATTAGAATGGCAAAGCTTGCTATCATTAATAGAAATATCAAAAGATATAAAATTGTACAAAAATATAATGAGCGAAGAGTAAATTTAAAGAAAATAATAAGTGATTCTACACTCAGTGATGCTGAGCGTGATAAAGCTCATTTGGCATTACAAAAACTACCGAGAGACTCTAGCCCTGTTCGCTTAAGGAATAGGTGTACGTTAACTGGCAGGCCACGAGGAGTGTACTCAAAATTTGGCTTGGGAAGAGGTAAGTTAAGAGATATTGCTATGAGCGGAAAAATACCAGGAATAATAAAGGCGAGTTGGTGATGGGGCAATATTTTAGTTAATCAAAGTTTGTTTATTAGGTTTTATAAATATAACTAATCGTTAGGTAGATATCATTATGAGTATGAGTGATCCAATTGCTGATATGCTAACACGCATACGTAATGCACAATTGGCTAAAAAAGAATCAGTAATAATGCCAAATTCTCGTATCAAGAAAGCAATAGCTAATGTTTTAAAAGATGAAGGGTATATTGAAAATTATAATATTCTTGAAGAAGGTATTAAAATTAATTTAGAGGTTAAATTGAAATACTATTCGGGTGATAGTGTGATTGAAAAGATATCGCGTGTCAGTAAACCTGGTCTAAGAATTTATAAATCTAGTAAAAATCTACCAAACATTATGAATGGCTTAGGTATTGCAATTATGTCAACCTCAAAAGGTGTAATGACCCAAAGAAAAGCGCGAATGCTTGGAGTTGGGGGGGAGCTATTATGTTATGTTGTTTAAAGGATATTTTAAATGTCTCGTGTAAGTAAAAATCCTGTGACTATTCCTTCCGGTGTGGAAGTAAGCTCTTCTGACTTCAGCCTAACTGTTAAAGGTCCTTTAGGTGTTCTGCATCAAAAAGTAACTGATAATGTCATGTTGGAAGTGACTAGTAATGAGATTAGAGTGAAATGCGTATCAGAATCTAAGCAGGCTAATGCTATGTCGGGAACTATGAGAGCCCTGATAGCGAATATGGTTCAAGGTGTGACCGTTGGATTTGAAAAAAAATTGCAACTAGTGGGGGTTGGTTATCGAGCACAAGCAACTCAAGATAAAATTAATCTGGCACTAGGCTTTTCGCATTCAATAGATTATATAATACCTGAAGGAATAAAAATTGAAACTCCGACGCAAACTGAAATATATATTAAGGGAACAAATAAACAAATGGTTGGCCAAGTAGCTGCTGATTTACGGTCGTATAGAAAACCAGAGCCGTATAAAGGGAAAGGTATTCGTTACTCAAATGAGAGTATCATTCTTAAAGAAACGAAGAAGAAATAAGTGAAGTTATATGGAAAATTTGAAAGATAAACGTCTGAAGCGGTCAAAAAAAACTCGATTCAAAATTGCAGAAATTGGAGCCATAAGATTGTCAATTCATCGAACTAATTTACATATTTATGCGCAATTAATCGATGATAAGCATCATAGGACTATTGCGTGTGCTTCTACTTTGGAGCCTGATGTAAGAAAAGAGATATCGCCTGGTAACACGGTATCAGCTGCAGCTCTCATCGGAAAAAGAATCGCAGAAAAAGGAAAGAAATGTGGAATAACGGATATCGCTTTTGATAGAGCAGGGTATAAATTCCATGGAAGAGTTAGAGCGTTGGCGGAAGCAGCACGTCAAAATGGATTGAGATTCTAATTAAGGATTAGTGATGGTAAAGGTTGGAAAGGCAAATGGAAAGCTCTTAGGAAGTGAAGACGTTAGTGATGATTTGCGTGAAAAAATGGTTGCTATTAATAGAGTTACTAAAGTTGTTAAAGGTGGGCGTATATTAGGTTTCGCGGCACTAACAGTTGTGGGTGATGGTGATGGAAGTGTTGGCATGGGTAAGGGAAAATCCCGTGAAGTTCCAGTTGCTGTTCAAAAGGCAATGGATGAAGCTCGTAGAAGAATGATAAAAGTTAAACTAAGAAATGGCACCATATATCATCCAATTATAGCTTCTCATGGAGCCGCAAAGGTATACATGCAACCTGCTCCAGAGGGAACAGGGATTATTGCTGGAGGCCCTATGCGGGCAATTTTCGAAGTTGTAGGCATGACGGATATTCTTGCTAAATGTATTGGTTCTACAAATCCATATAATGTGGTGCGAGCAACGCTCAAAGGATTGAATATGATGAATACGCCAGCAGGGATAGCTGCTAAACGCGGAAAGACGATTAAAGAAATTTTAGGAGAAAAATAAATGACTAAAGATATAACTCCAGATACAATAAAAATCTTTTTATTTAAGAGCTTGATTGGTGTAAAGAAATCTCATAGAGCAACCATCAGAGGGCTAGGATTAAGAAAAATGAATAGTTGTTCAATACTTGTTAAGACCCCAGAAATTCTTGGTATGATAAATAAAGTTAGATATTTAATAAAATTGGGTTAATATGTTTTTAAATAAAATTAAGCCTGGTATAGACTCTGTTAAAAAGAAAGTACGTGTGGGTCGAGGAATGGGATCAGGTTTGGGAAAAACTTGTGGTCGTGGCCATAAAGGACAAAAATCGCGCTCTGGTGGATTTCATAAAGTGGGGTTTGAAGGAGGCCAGATGCCAATACAAAGACGTTTACCTAAAAGAGGTTTTTCCGTTTTAAAAAAAGACGATTATCAGAGATTGCGATTAAGAGACATAAAGTTAATTTCTGAAGAAGTAATTAGCATTGATTTATTAAAGAAATTAAATATTATTCCAGATAAAGTGAAAAAAGTTAAAATTTATGGCGCAGATCAGATTGATAAAGTATTTTCATTACAAGGACTTTATGTTAGTAAAGGAGCAAGAGTAATGATAGAAGCTTCGGGTGGAAAAATATTATAGAGGTATAAGGGAATAAAAGTGGCTATAAAAGGTGCATCGAATAAGCCTGTCGATAAGTTTTCTGATTTAAAGCGACGTTTATGGTTTTTGTTATTGGCGTTAATTGTTTATAGAATTGGTGCGCATGTTCCGGTTCCTGGTATTGATTCAAATGTGTTAAAGGACTTATTTGAATCTCAGGAGAGTGGGGTTCTGGGAATGTTTAATATGTTTTCAGGAGGGGCCCTTTCACGTTTTTCTATATTTGCATTAGGTATCATGCCTTACATTTCTGCTTCTATCATTATGCAACTTGGAACAGTTGCTGTGCCTTATTTAGAGGCGCTAAAAAAAGAAGGAGAGAATGGTAGAAGAAAAATCACACAATATACAAGATATGGCACGCTTGCTCTAGCATTGGTACAAAGCTATGGAATATCGATCGCGCTTCAGTCACAAAACGGATTAGTAATTGAACCGGGCGGGATGTTTACACTAACTACCGTGATTACGTTAGTAACAGGAACAATCTTTTTGATGTGGCTGGGTGAGCAAATTACTGAGCGAGGTATCGGTAATGGAATTTCTTTAATAATTTTTGCAGGAATAGCTGCAGGACTGCCAAGTGCGATAGGAGGTACCTTAGATTTAGTTAGTACAGGTTCGATGCATTTTATTATCGCGTTGGGGATTTTTATTGCAGCTGCTTTGGTTACATGGTTTGTAGTATTTGTTGAGAAAGGACAGAGGCGTATTTTGGTAAATTATGCAAAACGCCAGATTGGTCAAAAAATATATGGTGGCCAAAGTTCTCATTTACCTTTAAAAATAAATATGGCTGGAGTGATACCGCCGATATTTGCATCAAGCATTATTTTATTTCCGGCCACTTTGGCTGGATGGTTTGCAAATAACGAGTCAATGATAATATTGAGAGATATCAGTGCTGCATTAGCTCCGGGGCAGCCAGTTTATGTAATGTTATATGCTATAATGATAATTTTCTTTTGTTTTTTTTATACAGCCCTTGTTTTTAATCCAAAAGAAACTGCAGATAATCTTAAGAAAAGTGGAGCTTTTATACCTGGAATTAGACCTGGAGAACAAACTACAAGATATATTGAGAAAATAATGCTTCGCTTAACTTTGGCTGGATCAATATATGTCACCCTTGTGTGCTTGTTGCCAGAATTTCTAATTCTAAAATGGAATGTGCCATTTTATTTTGGTGGTACATCGCTTCTAATTATAGTGATTGTTACGATGGATTTTATGTCACAAGTACAATCGCATGTGATGTCTTCGCAGTATGATAGTTTATTAAAGAAAACTAATCTCAAAACCAATAGTGGGAAACTAAATGTTAAATAGCAGGATATAAAAATATTTGATGGCTAAAGAAGAAACAATACAAATGCAAGGCGAAATACTAGAAACTCTTCCTAATGCTACATTTAGAGTAAAATTAGAGAATGGACATATCGTTCTTGGTCATATCTCAGGCAAGATGCGAATGCATTATATAAGGATTTTACCTGGCGACAAAGTTACGGTTGATTTAACGCCATATGATCTTACTAGAGCTAGAATTACATTTAGAGCTAAATGATCAACTTAAAACATTTTTGGAATTAATACTATGAAAGTAAATGCATCTGTAAAAAAATTTTGTAGAAAATGTAAAGTCATACGTCGCAATAGAATAATTCGAGTGATATGTGAGGACCGAAGACACAAGCAGCGACAAGGATAATTATTTGGTATCGATCTATCTATTATCTATCTATTATTTATCTATATTTTTTATACACAAGAAACAAGGAAATTGAATGGCGCGTATTGCTGGTGTAAATATTCCTAATCATAAACATATTGGCATAGCATTAACTTCTATTTATGGAATTGGTCGAACGAGCTCAACAGATATATGTAAAGCTGTAGGTATTGATATTGATATAAAGCTTAAAGATTTATCTGAAGATCAGATAGAATTGATACGTGATCAAGTTTCGAAGTTAACGATTGAAGGGGATCTCCGTCGAGAGATCTCAATGAATATTAAAAGACTTATGGATCTTGGATGTTACCGTGGCTTGCGACATAGACGCGGTTTACCTGTTCGTGGTCAACGAACACGTACAAATGCCAGAACGCGAAAAGGGCCTCGTAAAGCAATACGTGCTAGATAATATTTTTTTGTGTGGTTGTATAAAAGGAAATTAAATGGTTAAAATAACTTCTAGAGTACGAAAAAAAATAAAAAAGAATGTATCGGAAGGAATAGCTCATATACATGCTTCGTTTAACAATACGATTGTTACAATTACTGATCGTCAGGGTAATGCATTATCGTGGGCGACTTCGGGGGGGGCAGGTTTTAAGGGATCTCGTAAAAGCACTCCTTTCGCAGCACAAATTGCAGCCGAGAATGCGAGTAAAATCGCAATTGATTGTGGTGTTAAAAATTTGGAAGTCAGAGTTAAAGGCCCTGGACCTGGAAGAGATTCAGCTGTAAGAGCATTGAATTCTGCTGGCTTTAAAATAACTAGTATTTCGGATGTAACACCAGTACCACATAATGGATGTCGCCCTCCAAAAAAACGGAGAATTTGAGGAGATTAAACTTTGGCAAAGAATCTTGAACCAAAATGTAAACAATGTAGACGCGAAGGCGAAAAGCTTTTTTTAAAAGGTGGAAAGTGCTTTACTGATAAATGTGCGATAGAACGGAGAAATTATCCACCAGGACAACACGGTCAGAAGAAAGGGAGAACCTCAGATTATGGCGGTCAGTTACGAGAAAAACAAAAAATAAGAAGGGTATATGGAATTTTAGAAAAACAATTCCGAAATATTTATAAAGTTGCGGATAAGCAGCGCGGTATAACTGGCGATAATCTTCTTCAATTACTTGAGGGTCGTTTGGATAACGTTGCTTTTCATATGGGATTTGGAGCATCTAGATCTGAAGCGAGACAGATTGTTAGGCATAATGGTATTTTAATAAATGGCAGTCGTGTCAATATTCCTTCATATAGAGTAAAAGCTGGAGATACTGTTGAAGTTGCAGAAAAAGCAAAAGAGCAATTGCGAATTAAGAATGCACTTGAAATGGCAAATAATCGTAATTTTCCAACATGGATTGAAGTTGATGCTAAAGCAATGAAAGGAATTTTTAAGACAAAACCTGAGCGATCTGATTTACCTGCGACGATTAATGAATCTTTGATTGTCGAATTGTATTCTAAGTAATCAATGATATCATTGATTTTCTTTATTTAAGGCACATTTATTTACTATGTACGGTACAGATTTGCTAACGCCAAGAATTATTGATGTTCAAAATATATCTCCTCTTCATGCAAAAGTTGTCATGGAGCCCTTTGAGCGTGGTTATGGGCATACATTAGGAAATGCGTTGCGCCGGATATTATTGTCTTCTATGACAGGGTATGCTCCCACAGAAATTACAATCGCTGGTGTATTGCATGAATATTCAGCACTGGATGGTGTGCAAGAAGATGTCGTAGATATACTAATGAATATAAAAGGTATCGTCTTAAAGCTACATAATAATGATGAAGTAATACTTTCATTAAAGAAATCCGGCAAAGGAATTGTTACCGCTGCAGATATTGAACTTAGCCACGATGTTGAAATAATTAACCCCGAGCATGTAATTGCACATTTGACATCAGAAGGAAAGATTGATGTACAGCTTAAGGTGGAAAAAGGGAGAGGTTATGCTCCTGCTAATATTAGAAAAAGTGGCATTAATGAAAAGAATAGCATAGGTACTATATTATTAGATGCTTCTTTTAGTCCAATTAGACGTGTAAGTTATTCGGTTGAGAGTGCTCGTGTTGAGCAGCGAACTGATTTGGATAAACTGATTGTTGACATTGAAACAAATGGTGCAGTTGAGCCTGAAGAAGCAATACGTTTTGCTGCTCGAGTTTTAGTTCAACAATTATCTGTTTTTGCTGATCTTGAAAGCACTCCTCTACCAAAAGAAAAACCACAAGCTCCACAGATCGACCCTATACTACTCCGACCCGTTGATGATCTAGAGCTAACGGTAAGATCAGCTAATTGTTTGAAAGTGGAAAATATTTACTATATAGGAGATTTAATTCAGAGAACTGAAGCTGAATTACTCAGAACGCCAAATTTAGGAAGGAAATCACTGAACGAAATTAAAGAAGTTTTAGCATCAAGAGAACTTACATTAGGAATGAAATTAGATAATTGGCCACCAGCTAACCTTGATAGTGTTTCAAAGGAAAATAATCATGCGGCACAGTAATGCTTTGAGGAAATTGAACCGAACGAGTAGTCATAGAAAGGCTATGTTCCAGAATATGAGTAATTCGTTGTTGCGTTATGAGGTCATTAGAACAACGTTACCTAAAGCTAAAGAACTAAGAAGATATGTTGAGCCTATGATTACTTTAGGAAAAAAACCTTCACTTGCAAATCGAAGATTAGCTTTTAATCGATTACGCGATCGCGAAAGCGTAACAAAATTATTTTCTGAGTTGGGACCTCGTTATGTTTCTCGCCCTGGAGGATATATTAGGATTCTTAAGTATGGCTACAGGAAGGGAGATAATGCTCCAATGGCTTTGGTAGAGCTAGTTGGTAGACCAGTATATGAAGCTGAATCTACATCAATTAATACTGAAGGTAATTAATTAAAATAAACTAACATAAATTGTAAAAAATATATTAAACAATTTGCGCTTTAGAAATTTCATACACGCATGTATGTGAATTTAAAAGCACTATGTTTGTTAAATGTACTGAATGATGGATTGAATCATTCAGCAAATTCTTTAGCAAAACATTTTAAATGTTCGTTAGCTTCGATACATTTCTTAGTGAGCCAATTACAGAAATATAATGTTGATGTAGTAAATATTGATGGATATGGGATTCGATTAAATAAGCCAATAGTATGGTTAGATACTGAGCTGATTGCTCGACATACATTGATGAAGTCAGAAAGATTCGATCTTAGATTGTTCGATATTATAGATTCGACAAATAATTATCTTCTTAGTCAATTAAAAAGAAATACATTAATTCAGCGTTCAAGTCCAGTTGTTATTGCAGAATTTCAAACAAATGGAAGAGGGCGAGAGGGTCGTATTTGGCAATGCGGTTTTGGTAATGGATTAATGTTCTCACTATGTTGGCGTTTTGAAAAAGGAGTATCTGATCTATCTGGTTTGAGTTTAGTCGTTGGTATTGCAATTTTAAGAGTTTTAAGATCTTATTCTATTCCAAATATCAACATAAAATGGCCAAATGATATTCTGTGTAATTATTATAAATTGGCTGGTATTTTAATAGAAATTCGCGGTGAAGTGTGCGGACCATCGTACGCGGTAATAGGCATCGGCATAAATTTTAATCTTTCTAAATCAATTATACCTTTGATTGGTCAGAGAGTTACTGATTTGTCAAGTGTAACTGGTAATTTAATCGATCGAAATCTAGTGTTAGGCAAGCTATTATCAGAACTATATAATGTCCTTGATGATTTCGCATACTATGGTTTTTCTTATTTTAAAAAAGAATGGATTAGTTATCATTCTTACGAAGGATGTGAAGTTGATTTGATCATTCCAAATGGCTTGGCAATAACAGGTATAGTTGACGGAGTAACAGATGATGGTGCCATCTGCTTGTTAACTCTGGAAGGAAGGAAGTCATTTAATGTAGGTAACATTTCGATCCGACCTAGGATTCAGTAAGAATTCATGTCCTCTATACTTGCCATCGATTCTGGAAATTCGAATATAAAATGGGGATTGTATAGTGATGATCAATGGTTAAAACAGGGCAATGTATTTTACAAAAATGTTTCTATCCTAGAAAACGAATTCATAAAGATCTCGCGGCCAACTTCCATTATTATTTCTCATGTTGCTCGTGATGAAACTAAAAATCAAATAAATAACTTAATTTCTCTTTGGTCCACGAAACCACAATGGTTATGCGCTAGTGGGTCTAGATGTAGTGTGATTAACGGTTATACTAATCCGAGGCAGTTAGGAAGTGATCGTTGGGCAGCTCTAATCGCAGCTTGGAAAATTGAGAAGAAGCCCTGCTTAGTTATTAACACAGGAACAGCGGTGACAATTGATGTTCTTTCGGAGTCTGGTAAATTTCTTGGTGGGGTTATACTACCTGGATTTCATTTAATGACTAAAAGCCTTATGGCAGGCACTCAACTTACTAATATTGAATTGGGTAGCTACGAAGATTTTCCTGCCAATACCGAAAATGCGATACAAACTGGAATGTTGCATTGCATACTAGGCGCTATTGATCGAATGTACAATCTTTTGTTATCAAATGCAAACCTCGTTTCTGCCAATTGCATCATAAGTGGTGGAAATTCTTCATTATTAATACCTTTTTTTAAACTTCCAATTAAAGTTATTAATAATTTAGTGTTAGAAGGTTTGATAATAGTTGCTAATGACACATTAAAAAATTCAGAGTCTAATTTTTTGCTATAAATATGCCTCACTTATTGAATGCGACTTTTTATACTTCTGCGCATGAGAGACGGGATTTACCCAAGCATTCCGGTATTGAAATTGCGTTTTCTGGACGATCAAATGCTGGAAAATCAAGCGCTATCAATGCACTAACTAATAGAAATCACTTGGCATTTGTTAGTAAGACCCCAGGACGCACACAACTAATCAATTTTTTTCAATTAGCATCAAATCAATTTCTTGTTGACTTACCTGGGTATGGTTACGCTAAAGTTCCAGAGCATGTGCGGCTACACTGGAAAAATTTATTAAGTAACTATTTGCAAACTCGTAACTCACTTAGGGGATTGATATTAGTAATGGATATTCGTCATCCTCTGAAACCTCAGGATATTCAGATGCTTGACTGGTTCTCATCGACAGGAAAAGTAATTCATATCTTATTAACTAAAGCTGATAAATTGAGCAAACAGCAAGCAAATATTATTTTACAAAAAGTAGCTCTTTTTATAAAGGAATTCTATCCGCAATGCAGTGTGCAGTTATTTTCAAGTATAACGAATATTGGTGTTGAGGATGCGATGACAGTTATAACTGAATGGCTGCGTATAAATTAGTACGCTATGATATTTAAATACAACTATCATGATCTAAATAAAAAACCCCGGTTAAAGGGGAGTAAAACCGGGGGAACCGCCTTAATATCACTTTCCCTGTCTCAGGGAGGAAAGACAGGTAGACGATCAAGATTGTCCATTTATGAGACACACAATCTTCGAGTCAGTTCCCAGATGATTTTTTAATTTATCTTATTTGCTATTATGTTTACCTATTGTCGTTTTCCTCAGAGAAGAATGCGTCGAATGCGGCACGATAAGTTCTCTCGTAATTTGATGCGAGAAGCTCATCTTCTGCCAGATGATTTTATTTACCCGGTTTTTGTTTTAGATGGAAAAAATCGTAGTGAAAATATCGAATCAATGCCTGGAGTAGTGAGGCAGAGTATCGATATTTTAATGGTTCAGGCAGAGCGATGCATGCGCCTTGGTATTCCAGCACTTGCTATTTTTCCAGTTATAGATATCGAGCAGAAGGATCTAACAGCTAGCGAGGCATATAATCCTGACGGACTTGTGCCGCGAACAATAAGACAACTAAAGACTAACTTTCCTGAGTTGGGAGTAATTACCGATATTGCTTTGGATCCATATACAATTCACGGTCAAGATGGTTTGGTCAATCAGTTTGGTTATGTGATGAACGATGAAACAGTACAAGCTCTTTGTCAGCAAGCATTGATTCATGCTCAGGCAGGTGCAGATATCGTTGCTCCTTCGGATATGATGGATGGGCGTATTTCAGCAATTAGAAATAGTTTAGATAATCATAAACTTATTCATACGCGCATTCTAGCCTATTCTGCTAAGTACGCCTCGAGTTTTTATGGCCCATTTCGTGATGCTGTGGGATCTTCTAAGAATCTAGGTACTGGTAACAAATATACTTATCAAATGGATCCTGCGAATTCCGATGAAGCGTTATGGGAAGTTGGATTAGATTTGGAGGAGGGTGCCGATATGGTAATGATTAAACCGGGCATGCCTTATTTAGATATCATTCGTCGTGTGAAAGATCAATTTAGGGCGCCTACATTTGTTTATCAAGTTAGTGGTGAGTATGCAATGCTCAAAGCCTCTGTAATCAACGGATGGCTAAATGAAGAATCTTGTGTATTGGAATCATTGCTTGCTTTCAAGCGCGCGGGCGCGGACGGGATTCTAACTTATTATGCTGTCGAGGCGGCTGAATGGCTCAAAAAAACTTAAATACATAAAATTAGAATATGTTCTGATTTTTAGAATAATTGATCTTTGACATCTCTTGTTACTTTGGGTGAAAACTCAATAGAGCTGTCGATCATAGGAGGAAGCAATTCACTAAAGAAGTATTCTGTAATGTCTCCATAATCATCTCTAAATCCTGTGGCTGAATTTATTTTTGCTGCCTTAACTCCATTAGGTGGCGGGTACCCAGCTATTGGAATACCCTTTAAAACTGGATTCATATAATCCATCCAGAGAGGTAATGCAACACGTCCGCCAGTTTCATTGCTGCCTAACGATTTGGGTTCGTCATATCCTATCCATGCAATAGTAACTAAATCTTTCTGGAAACCGCAAAACCAAGCATCTATAAAATTACTGGTAGTACCTGTTTTTCCTGCGAGATCACTGCGTCCCAGCTGTTTAGCTTTAACAGCTGTGCCACGGTTAATCACGTCTTGCATCATACTTGTCATAATAAATGCATTGCGTGGATCAATGACTCGTTTGGCTCCACTTGATACTGATATGGGATGAAATTGTTCAATAACGTTACCTTTTTCATCTTCAATACTTTTTATAAAGTATGGAGCAACACGGAATCCGCCATTCGCGAATACTGCATAACCTACAGCCATCTGCATCGGTGTGACTGAACCTGCTCCAAGCGCCATTGGTAAATAAGGAGGGTGGCGTTCCGCATCAAAACCAAATCGGGTTATATAGTCTTGTGCATAGCGTATGCCAATAGCTTGTAATATTCGGATAGATGCAAGATTTTTTGATTTAGTCAAGGCGGTGCGCATGCGTATCGGCCCCTCAAATTTACCATCGAAATTTTTGGGTTCCCATAACTGACTTCCTGTCTGAGTTGCACTGAACGAGAGGGGTGCATCGTTGATGATCGTCGCCGGAGTAAAGCCTTTTTCCAAGGCTGCAGAGTAGATGAAAGGCTTGAAGCTGGATCCAGGCTGTCGCCATGCCTGAGTAACGTGATTAAATTGATTCTTATAAAAATCAAAACCACCAACCAAAGCACGTATTGCACCATCGTTGGAATCAATTGAAACCAGCGCTGACTCAACTTCAGGCAATTGAACAATACGCCATACATTGTGAAGATCTTTCTGAATACGGATCAATGCACCAGGAGTGATATATTTTTTCCCAGGTTCTTTTTTTTCAGTAAGGGATTTTTGTACAAATTTAAGCCCATCACCCGTGATTTCGATGATTTCACCCCCTCTACGATAAGCCTGTACTTTATTTGGTTTTGCAAACAATACAACTGCTGCATAAATATCGTCACTGTCGTTAACTTCATCCAATGCATCATTCAATGTTTTTTCTTGGTTTGTTCCATTCTTCAGTAAATCAATAAATCCTTCAGGGCCTCGATAGCCCCAACGCCGATCGTATTCGATTACATTTTTTCGTAGAGCCTGATAAGCAGATTCTTGATCAAGTTGACGGATTGTTGTGTAGACCTTTATACCTTTATTATATGCGTCTTCCCGGTATCGATCATAGATTACTTGGCGAACCATCTCGGCAACATATTCTGCCGGCATTGTGGAGGTTGTTGAACGTTTTTTTACTGGAACGGATTGTTTTTCTAATTCGCTTAGTTCTTTACTAGAAATGTAGTTAAGTTTATATAATCTTCCTAAGACGTAAAGTTGCCGACTTTTAGCTCGCTTAGGATTACTGATAGGATTATAACTAGAGGGTGCTTTAGGAAGGCCTGCCAGCATGGCGGCTTCTGCAATATTAATTTCCTGTAAAGATTTTCCGAAATATGTTTGCGCTGCAGCTGCAAAGCCATAGCTACGCTGCCCAAGATAGATTTGGTTAATGTAAAGCTCTAAAATTTTATCTTTAGTAAGATTATGCTCAATCTTAAAAGCCAATAGTGTTTCACTAAGCTTTCTGGTAAAGGTTTTTTCTCTTGTCAGAAAAAAATTTCGTGCCACTTGCATTGTTATTGTGCTGGCACCTTGTCGTACACTCCCTGCAGAAAAATTTGAATAGGCTGCTCGTAGAACGCCAAGATAGTCGACACCACCATGTTCATAAAAACGATCATCTTCTGCTGCCAGAATTGATTGTTTTAGATTTTCTGGAACTTGAGAAATAGTTACAACGTTTCTACGTTCTGCACCGAATTCTCCGATTAATAGACCTTCATCACTGTATACCCGTAAGGGAATTTTAGGACGGTAATCCGTTAATGCTTCCAACGATGGTAAATTTGAATAGATAATCAATGCAGCAAAACCTGCTAATAGGATTCCAATCAGGCCTAGTGCTGAGAATGTAAAGAAAAAATAATATAACCAACGAGCTAACATGAAAATTGATAGGGACTTATCATATAATGGTATTGTCGATTTACCCAGTGAAAGGAGGGGTATATCCAGCGCTTTTCTTTGAATAGGATTTTACAGATTCTGTCAAAATCAATGCCAGTTTCTTCAATCTGGTGAATGGTTTCATCGAATTTATGCGGACAATAAAGATTTTACATATTCTAGTTCTGATAGGGCAACTTTTAATTTGCGAGTATCGTCGCTAATCAAACAATGTTCAAGGAAAATTTTGCTATTGATCTGGGCTTCTTAAAAATGAAGTCTCCACCACTGATCGGTGTGGACATCAGCTCCTCCTCGATAAAAATGGTTGAGTTATCATTAACTGGTAAAGGAAGCCAAACTTATCGGATAGATCGCTATGTTATAGAGTCTTTGCCGGTAGATGCAATGCTGGATGGTGGAATCGCCAATATGGAAGCCGTGAGTGAATGCTTACTACGTGGCTGGAAGCGGATGGGAACTCGCTATAAAAATGTAGCATTAGCGTTGCCTGCAACAGATGTAATTACAAAAAAAATAATTGTTCCGGCGGGGCAGCGGGAAGATGACTTAATTTTTCAAGTGGAAAATGAGGCCAGTCAATATATTCCATTTCCATTAGATGAAGTTGATCTGGATTTTCAAATTACCAGATCAATTTCCGATAGTTCAGATGAAGTCGAAGTCCTAATTGCAGCATCACGTAAAGAGAAAGTCGAAGATCGTGTGGCAGCAGCGCTATCTGCAGGTCTGAAGGCCATGGTCATGGATGTAGAGCCATATGCGGCGCAAGCTGCATTTGAGTTAACGTTGAATCAATTGCCAGGAGGGGGGAAAGACCAGATAATCGCACTGGTTGATATCGGTGCAACGGTCATGAAAGTTAATGTGCTGCTCAATGGTGAGTCGATATATTCCCGGGATCAATCCTTTGGCGGCAATCAATTAACACAAGAAATACATAATCAATTCAATCTCTCGTTGGAAGAATCTGAAGCAGCCAAGCGTAGCGGAGAGTTACCTAAAAACTACCAGGCAGATGTTTTGCAACCATTCTGCGAGACATTGGCCATCGAAGTGATGCGTGCTATTCAGTTTTTTTATACCTCCACGCAATATACTGAAGTGAACTATATTTTTATAGCGGGTGGAAGTGCAGTCATACCCGGATTGGATGCGGTTATTGCAGCACGTACGCAAGTCAGCACTCTGATTCTGAATCCTTTTGCAACTATGGAATTGTCGAGTCGTATTATTCCGCGGCAATTGAATCTTGATGCACCCTCCCTTTTGATTGCTTGCGGTCTGGCTTTAAGAAATTTTGATCCATCATGATTCGTATTAACTTACTTCCTCATCGTGAACTTAAACGTAAAGCAAGACAGCAGCAAATCGCAGCGCTAGCCGGATTGGCCGGGTTTTTAGGTTTGCTGGTGGTTTGGGGTGTTCATGACATGATTGCTGAAAAGATAGAATTTCAGAATAGCCGTAATCAATACTTAAATGAGCAGATTGCAATTTTGGATAAAGAGATTGCAGAGATCCGAGAAATTAAGAATCAGACACAAGAGCTGCTTACACGTAAGCAAATCGTGGAGACCTTGCAAAACAGTCGATCCGAGGTTGTTCATTTACTGGATCAATTGGTACGGCTGCTTCCCGATGGCGTATATCTGCAAAGTATCAAACAAGAGGGGCATAACATTACTTTGGTTGGATATGCGCAATCCAATGCATGGGTATCGACATTGATGCGTAATCTTGAATCTTCACCATGGCTTGAGTCGCCGTTATTGATAGAAATTAAAGCAATGACGATCAATAATGTGCGTCAAAATGAATTCAATATGAAAATAAAACTCAAGCAAGCATTCATCAATGATGCGCAAGACTCTTCTTTTAATGCTGCCGGATAAAATACATACAAACTGCGATGAATAATTTACTCATGGAATTGCGTCAGCTAGATATCAATCAAGCTGGGAATTGGCCGGCAGCATTTAAGATTGCCGCATTGGTAATATTATTTATTGCGATCATCGTGGCAGGACATTTTCTAGTTTGGCAAGATCAAATCGAAATGCTGAGAAATATACATGCTGAAGAAGAAACGCTAAAAAACGCTTATCTGGTTAAGAAAAGTAGCGCTGTCAATCTATCTGCTTTGCGTTTGCAGTTGAAAGAAATTGAGCAATCCCTTAGTGCGTTGCTCAAACAGCTTCCTGATAAATCGGAAATGGAAGCGCTATTGGTGGATATCAATCAAGCTGGCTTAGGTCGTGGCTTGCAGTTTGAATTATTTAAACCCGATGCGCAGGAAACGATTCATGCATTTTATGCCGAGTTGCCAGTGTCAATCCGGGTGACCGGCAGCTATCATGATATTGGCGCATTTGCCAGTGATGTTGCGCAATTGCCACGGATTGTCACGTTAAATGACGTTAGCATTTTACCTGCGAATGATGGGAAACTGGTATTGGATGCGGTTGCAAAAACATTTCGTTATCTGGATGAGGAAGAAATGTTAAAGCAGACAGGAAGCAAATAAATTATGATTAGAAACATATATCTGCTAGTATTATCTATAATTTGGTTGAGCATGATAACTGGGTGCAGTCAGAATGATTACAGGGATCTGGAAGCGTTTATACATAACTCGGGGGAGGGCTTGCAAGGTAAAATTGATCCATTGCCTGAAGTTGTTCCATATAAATCTTTTACTTATCAGGCATTTGATATACCCAGCCCTTTTGTGCCGCGCAAAAATAATCAGGTACAGGTGCTTACAAGTGAAATTCAACCTGATTTGAATCGGCGTAAGGAGTTTCTGGAATCCTATCCGCTGGAGAACTTATCCATGGTTGGTTCATTACAACAGAAAGATATGATTTTTGCTGTAATAAAATCACCAGATGGAGCACTATATCGTGTCAAGGTTGGTAATTATTTAGGTTCGAATTTCGGAAAAATTAACTATATTTCGGAATCGGAAATTAAGCTATCAGAAATCGTACAAGACGGGGTGAATGAATGGATTGAAAGGACAAGTGTACTTACGCTGAAAAATTAGCAACGTAACAACCATTAAGCTAACAATAGCTATGAAAGGGTATGGCCTTAATATGGTATTTGCTGCAATATTAATTTGTTTCTCAGTGGTAATTTTTTCTCCGCAAACAGTAACAGCAGAGGCACTTCAAAATAGTATCCGTTCAATCGATATTTCTACCTTCCAAAATAGCGAGGTAATTGCAAAGATTACTCTCGATTATCCGCTCCAAGCACTCCCGACAGGAGTAGCTCTGGACAATCCAAATCGTATTTATTTTGACTTTTATCAGGTTTCTAACGGGTTGGGAAAGAATGAACAAGCAGCTTCTGAAGGGGATTTGCGCAGCGTAAATGTCGTTCAGGTAGGTGATAGAACACGGTTGGTATTAAACTTGGCCAGGTTAATGCGGCATGAAATGATAGCGCAGGAAAATATATTGTTAATCAAGCTGTTCACTGTACCGGAGAATCGAACATCTACTACCGTTGTGCGATTTGCTGAGGAAACCTTTAACACTCATATGAATAGGCTACAAGATATCGATTTTCGCCGCGGTGCGAATGGCGAGGGTCGTATTGAAGTTGATATGACAAAAGCCGGTACAAGCGTTGATGTGCAGCAACAAGGTGACGATATTTTTGTTGAATTTGTCGATACATTACTGCCTGGTAGTCTTAGAAAACGCCTCGATGTGATGGATTTTGCTACGCCTGTGCAAATCATTGAAACATCCAAGAAGGGAAATAATGTTCGCATGCATGTTAAGTCCGGCGGACGTTGGGAGCATTCGGCACGTCAGTCAGGGACAAGATTTATCCTTGAAATACGGGCGCTGACCGAAGATGAAGAGGAGCAAGCGAAAAAAAGACGTGCTAATGGAGGATATACCGGTGAAAGATTATCGCTTAATTTCCAAGATGTAGAGGTTAGGGCGGTGTTGCAAGTGATTGCTGATTTTACTAATTTGAATATTATCGCCAGTGATTCGGTGGGAGGTAATCTTACTTTAAGATTAAAGGACGTACCTTGGGATCAGGCACTTGATATTGTGTTGCAGGCGCATGGGCTGGATAAACGCAAGGTAGGAAACGTCATTTTTGTGGCACCGCGAAAAGAGATGGCAGACAGAGAATTGCTCGATGTGGAAGCACAAATGCAAATAGCCGATATGGAGCCGCTGCGTTCGGAAACTTATCATCTGAATCATCGGAGGGTTAATTCAATTTCGTTTGAAGGGATGCTGAGCAGGCGAGGTACGATCAATATCGATGAGATTAGCAATACAGTGACGGTCACCGATATTCCTGTCCGAATAGATGAAGTTAGAAAGCGCATACAGAAGCTGGATGTGTTTGAAAGACAAGTCATGATCGAGGCGCGCATTGTCGAAGCGACAGATAATTTTAGCCGCAATCTGGGCGCGCGTTTTGGTATACAGAATGCGAGTGGTCTGGGTGATCAAACCTTGGGGGTTTCGGGTAATTTAACCGGTTCAAGCGCTCTTGCTGCCGGAGGTGGGGTAAGTGGAGCCAATAACCTGAATGTAAATTTACCTGCGGCGGCGGCTACTGGCTTGTTGGGTGGTCCGGCTGCACTGGGTTTGAGTTTAATGAAAATTAATAATAACCGATTAATTAATCTTGAGCTGTCGGCATTGGAAACAGACCAGAAAGGAAGGGTGATAGCCAGTCCACGAGTAGTCACAGCGCATGGCGTCGAAGCGATTATTGAGCAAGGTGATCGAATTCCCTTCCAACAAGCCACCAGCAGTGGAGCCACGAGTATTCGCTTTATGGATGCGACGCTGCGATTAAGGGTAAAACCATTGATTACCTATAATGGTCAGATTGATATGGAGTTGAATGTCAATCAGGACAGAATTGGTGCGATTATTAATCAATTTCTACCGCCGGCAATTAATACCAAACAAGTGACCACTAAGGTATTGGTGGAAAATGGCGGAACCGTGGTAATTGGCGGTATTTTTGATCGAACTGAGAATCGGGTGGTCAATAAAGTACCGATGTTGGGAGATATTCCGGTGCTTGGTCACGTTTTTCGCAATACAACCAGGGTCGACAATAAACGCGAGTTGTTGATTTTTGTGACGCCACGCATTTTAAATGATAGCTTGAATCTGCAATAGAACTGCCTAGATTCCCATGGAAAAACCGGATTGTCGCCATGCTTCATAAGCAATGATGGCGACAGTATTGGATAAATTAAGACTGCGGCTATTAGCTACCATCGGTACCCGAATGCGGTGCTGCTCCGGGAAGGTATCCATAATATGAGAGGGCAATCCCCGGCTTTCCGTGCCAAACAGAAAGGCATCCCCCGCTGCGTAGCTTACTTTGTCATAACCCTGTTTTCCCCGTGTTGTGATGGCAAACATTCGATGATCTCGTAGGTTGTGACAACAATCTGCCCAGCTGTCGTGTACTATAATTTGAGCAAATTCGTGATAATCCAGACCTGCGCGTAATAATTGCTTATCTTGGAGTGGAAATCCTAAAGGTTTGACAAGGTGCAATTGCATACCGGTATTGGCACAGAGACGGATAATGTTGCCTGTATTGGGTGGAATTTCGGGTTGGTAAAGGATAATATTGTACATAGGGATGTGATTATTGGCCTGTTAGGATGGATACGGCCCTATTTGAGTTTTTTCGGACAAAGCTCGGGCTATTATCCAGTTGCTGATCTCAATTACACCATGTTTACGTAGTGTTTTTGCCACTTCATTTAATGTGGCGCCCGTTGTCATGACATCATCAACCAGCGCAACATGCTTGCCGGAAAGATCTATTGTACAATCAAAAGCGCTGCGAATATTTTTCTGCCTATCTTTCCACGGTAATCCGGTTTGCGGAAGTGTATGCTTGATGCGGGTACAGCTATCGGGTAATACGGTAATGCCAAGCGACTCCGAAACATAACGACTGATTTCCATCGCCTGATTAAATCCGCGTTCACGTAACCGAATGGGATGCAAAGGCATCGGGATAATGACATCCGGCAGTATATCGGTAGCCTTTAATTTTTCAATGAGCAGGTTTGCCAGAGTCGATGCCAAGAAAAGATTGGCACGATATTTGAATGCATGAATCAGCGCATCGATAGGAAATGTGTAACGCAGTGCAGCGATGGTGCGAGTGAATGCAGGGGGGGTATTCAGACAAGCGCCACATATTTCCGAGGTCGGGACTGGCCACAGGCAAATAGGACAATGATTTTCTGGCAGTTGTGGTAAGTCGAGCAGGCAGGATTCGCAGAAATCCTGATTTGTCGATGCACCGCATAGTACACAGTTTATTTGAGTCATGATGAGAATGGCGTCGATCTGTTATGAATAAAGCGTAACGGAAAAATTGACAGGGCCACTTGAATCCTTGATCATCCAAAGTATCGATGGTAGAAGATAGCGTTTACTTAAAAATAAGGTAGATTAATCGGCATGAATTTGAATTCACTTATCACAAATAGCGAAACGAAAAGCAATCCAGGCAATATTACCGAGGAATCGCGGAGCTCCGAGTTTTGGGGTGTGACCGAGGTTGAGTCGTTGTTGAATGCGTCTTTTAACGATTTGATTTTTCATGCGCAGACGGTGCATCGTCAGTACCATGATCCGAATGGCGTGCAATTATCCACGCTGATTTCCGTGAAGACGGGTGGTTGTCCGGAAGATTGCGGCTATTGCCCGCAAGCGGCACGCTATCATACCGGTGTTGAAAATCAGGACATGTTGTCGTTGGATGAAGTGGTATCTGCTGCAACAGCGGCAAAAGACAAAGGAGCGTCGCGGTTTTGTATGGGGGCCGCCTGGCGTGGTCCGAAGCAACGCGATATCGAAAAGATGACTGAAATGGTGCGTGCGGTCAAGTCACTGGGTCTGGAAACCTGTGCCACACTCGGTTTATTAAAGCCAGGACAAGCCCGGCAACTGGGAGAAGCAGGGTTGGATTACTATAATCACAATCTTGACACAGCGCCTGAGTATTACGAAGAAATCATTACCACGCGGCAGTATCAGGATCGTCTGGATACATTGCAACAAGTGCGCGAGGCCGGAATCAATGTATGTTGCGGCGGTATCGTCGGCATGGGGGAAACGCGCCGTTCACGCGCTGGATTGATTGCACAGTTGGCGAACATGAACCCTTATCCCGACTCGGTTCCGATCAACCATCTGGTGCAAGTTGAGGGCACACCGCTGTATGGTACCGCAGCGTTGGATCCCCTTGAATTCGTTCGTACTATCGCCGCTGCGCGGATTACTATGCCGAAAGCAATGGTGCGTTTATCCGCAGGACGGCAGGAAATGTCTGAAGCTATTCAGTCATTATGCTTTCTGGCGGGGGCAAATTCCATTTTCTATGGCGATAAGTTGTTGACGACGGGAAATCCGGAAACTGACCGCGATCGAGCGCTGATGGAAAAATTGGGACTTCACGCACTGTCATAGATGTTTTCCGACCTGTCCGAGCAATTACGCCAACGTGAACAGCAAGGCTTGCTGCGGCAGAGAAAAATTCTCGAAAGCCCGCAATCAACCCATATCACTATGGATGGGCGTGATTATCTGGCTTTTTGCAGCAACGACTACCTAGGGTTGGCCAATCACCTAGATCTGATTGAATCAGCCAGTAAAGGGGCACGGCGTTATGGTGTTGGCGCAAGTGCATCTCACTTGATCAGCGGCCATTCTTCCGCACATCATGCTCTTGAAGAAGCGCTGGCGGAATTTGTCGGATTTCCGCAGGCATTGCTGTTTTCTACAGGTTACATGGCCAATATCGGTGTTGTCACAGCACTGGTTGGCCGTGAAGATGCCATTTTCGCCGATAAGCTGAACCATGCATCGTTGAATGACGCGGCTTTGCTATCCCGTGCCGAGTTTATCCGCTATCCGCATGGCGATCTTGCGCGACTGGAACAGCAATTATCTTCGAGCAACGCGCGACGCAAATTGGTGATCTCGGACTCAGTATTCAGCATGGAAGGTGATATCGCACCAATTTCTGAACTGGTAGCAGTATGCAAAAAACATCAGGCGGTATTATTGTTGGACGACGCGCACGGCTTTGGTGTGTTGGGCAGGCAGGGACGCGGCAGCTTGTTTTTGCCGGATTGTAGTACCCCTATCTATTCGCCAAATATCATTTATATGGCGACCTTGGGAAAGGCTGCGGGCGTATTCGGAGCCTTTGTTGCAGCGCAAGCGGAAGTTATCGAAACGCTGATTCAATCTGCACGCAGTTATATTTACACCACGGCAACCCCGCCTTTATTAGCTCAGGCGCTAATGACCAGTCTGAAATTAATTCAACAGGATGAATGGCGGCGGAATGCGTTAACGCAAAATATCGCACGATTGAGAGAAGCACTGCAATCATTGCCTTGGAAGTTATTACCTTCCAGTACCCCGATTCAGCCTCTGCTGATAGGGGAAAGTACTGTGGCAGTGTGCATCAGTCAGCGTTTGCGCGAACGGGGGATTCTGGTACCAGCCATACGTCCGCCGACGGTTCCGCCGAATACGGCGCGATTGCGTATTTCATTGTCCGCGGCGCATCAACCGCAAGATGTCCTGTGCTTGGCGGAAGCATTGCACGAAATCGCATTGCAGGCATGACGCAGTTGCACATTGAATCCTTGGGGCATGGCCCCGATCTGGTGTTATTGCACGGCTGGGCGATGCACAGTGGGATCTGGAGCGGGGTTCAGGATCAGCTGGCGCGACAGTTCCGCTTGCATCTAGTGGATTTGCCGGGGCATGGGCTGAGCCCTTTGTCCGAGCCGGGCACATTGGAACATTGGGTCGGAATTATTACAGAAATTCTGCCCGAGCGTTGCATGCTAGGCGGTTGGTCATTGGGTGGGCAGATCGCGATGGAATTGGCGCTGCGTGAACCGCAACGGGTGCAGAAACTGGTTCTGATTTCCACCACCCCGTGTTTTACCAAAAACGAGGATTGGGAATCGGGCATGGAGCGCAAATTGCTGCAGCTTTTCCTGGAGAATTTGAAGCTTAATTACGCGACGACCATTAACCGGTTTTTGACCCTGCAAATGAGTGGTGATCGCGGTGCGAGCAAGATTTTATCGCAATTGCGTAAGCATTTTTTTCAGCGCGATGAGCCGGATCCGAGCGCACTGGAGAAGGGATTGAATATTTTGCAGCAAAGCGATTTGCGTGACCGAATCGCCGCAATCCGGCAACCGGTTTTATTATTGCATGGCGAGAATGACGTGATAACCCATCCTGCTGCTGCTGACTGGATGCACCGACAATTGCCGCAATCCCGAAGGGTCATGTTTGCGCACTGCGGGCACGCGCCGTTTTTATCCTATCCTGAACAATTTGTGACTTGCCTCAATGAATTCCGAATACACGCTTGATAAAAAGCAATTGCGCACTGCGTTTGGGCGTGCCGCCCATAGTTACGATCAGGCAGCAGTGCTGCAACGTGAGATCAGCCACCGCATGCTGTCGCGCCTGGAATACATCAAATACCGGCCTGATATTATTCTTGACGCAGGTAGCGGCACCGGCTACGGCAGCCAGCAACTGGCCAAACGTTATCCTAAAAGTCAATTGATTGCGCTCGATATTGCCTGGACGATGCTGTCTCATGCGCGCCCCAATACGGCTTGGTGGCAACGCATACTGCCGTTGCAGCAGCAACGCGCGGATTATGTGTGCGCCGATATTGAGCAGCTGCCGATTAAGAATGAGAGTGTCGGCCTAGTGTGGTCGAATCTTGCATTTCAGTGGTGTAACGATCTGGAACACACGTTCACCGAGATGCATCGCATTCTGCGCACGGATGGCCTGCTGATGTTCAGCACCTTCGGTCCGGATACGCTGAAAGAGTTGCGCCATGCGTTTGCACGTATCGATGGCTATCAGCACGTCAATCGGTTTGCCGACATGCATGACATCGGCGATATGCTGGTCAACAACCGCTTCTCCACGCCGGTGATGGACATGGAATACATTACCCTGACGTATGACGACGCGGTCAGCGTGATGCGTGACCTCAAAGCCATTGGCGCACATAACGTGTTGCAGGGCAGGCAGCAGGGATTGATGGGAAAAAACAAATGGCAACAAGCCATCAGCGAATACGAAAAACTGCGTCGTGATGGCAAGTTACCCGCCACCTTTGAAGTGGTGTACGGTCATGCCTGGAAACCATTCGACCCACGCTCGATTCTGACGCCGGAAACGCGCCGGCAATTGGGTCTGCCGCCTTGAAATGAGTCAAGGCTACTTTGTGACCGGCACCGACACCGGTATTGGAAAAACCACCGTCAGTTGTGCGCTGCTGCACGCATTTGCCGCACAAAACAAAAAAGTCGTCGGCATGAAACCGATTGCCGCAGGCAGTGAGAATGGAAAATGGCTGGATGTCGAACATTTACTCGCTGCCAGTAACATAAGCATTACACGTCAGCAAATCAATCCGTATGCATTCGATCCACCCATTTCTCCGCATCTCGCTGCGCAACAGGCGGATATGGAAATTGATCTGACGGTTATCCATCACGCTTACATGGAACTGAGCAGCAAAGCGGATATCGTTATCGTCGAAGGCGCAGGTGGGTTTCTGGTGCCAATCAATCAACAGCAGACCGGCGCGGATTTGGCGAAGCTATTGAATCTTCCGGTGATCCTTGTGGTCGGCATGCGTTTGGGTTGCTTGAGCCATACCCTGCTGACGGCGCAGGCTATACGGGCTGCCGGTTTGACCTTGGCGGGATGGGTGGCGAATTGTATCGATCCGCAGATGTTATTTCTGGCTGAGAATATTGCGACATTGGAACAGTGGTTGGGTAGGCCGTTGATAGGAGTAGTGCCGTTTGATATGAAGATGGATGTGCAAGAAATCGCTAGAGTTGTGAATGTCGTAACATTGGGGATAAAATGAAATCGCTCGTGAATTGGTTGAAAAGATTGACTCTGATTACTCGTGAGGCTGGCCTAGGATTAAGTTATTTTCGTGTTTTTGTTTCCGGTAATAAACCATTAGATATCAATAGTTGGCTTTTTACTATTGATCCACAGTATTTTGTTTCTTCTGAACACGAGTTTTGGTCAGTTTTGCGCTTACCCGCACCTGATGCGCCGAACATGAACATTAGTGATCGTCATCGTTTAGCTGTCGATTTGGCTTGTGTACTCTCGCTTGCACTAGAGCGAAGAGTGATTGTTCCGATTGATTGGCCTGCCCCATCCCCTGAGCAAACGATAACATTTCTCTCTTTAGCAGAAATAGTCGATCAAAGTATTAAAGCTCCAATCCCAGAGGATGCCAAAAATAAAGTGATCGATTATGTGACTGCGATTGCTGGTCTGCCTTCGAGCGACCAAGATATCATTGGTGCTGCGAGTACTGCTTACTATGGGGCACTTCTTCTTTTTGATCGAGAACCGCGTGCAGCATATATATTACTAATAACCGGAATCGAATTATTGTCCAGGGAGTATGGTAAGCCACCAACCGACTGGCACGAATGGGAATTGTCGGCAAAATGGGATGCTCTTTTTGATGCTAATGGCTTGTCATCTGAACAAAAGAATACTTTTCGAACTCAATTATTAGAGGACAAACATTTACGTCTAGGCATGACTTTCCGGAATTATGCATCAAATAGAGTACCTGATTCTTTCTGGGATAAACCTTTGGATCAATGGAATAATGGAATAGATGCTTCTACTGGCGAGCGATTGCAGGAAAGATTAATGAAAGCTAGAAAGGTTTCAGATTTTATTCAAAAGGATCGTGTTGCGCTCAAAAGACAACTCGGAGAAAGCTACAATTTGAGATCTTCTGTAGTACACAAATCCTCTTGGATCGATTTGATAGAGCTTGGCCAGCCTATTCCTAATGCTGATCAACATTCATCGCCACTTTCATTTCCTATACTCCGTATTCTATTAGCTGAGCTAATTTGGATTGAAATATCAACGCGATCAATTCCTGCTGAATTGCCTAATTTTCAATTGTTCCGTGATGTTAAGTGTGGTACTTAATAAATACATTTTGTAGATTATTGCAGTATGCAATTCAATTGAGCCACGAATCATAAACCTAATGACCCAAAACAACCTGCAAAATTGGTCACAACAAGTCACCAAATCCAGTAACGCGTTGGATCTCGAGCCCGGCGTGTTCACTTGGAATGATCCGCGTAGAATTGCGTTGTCGTTGAAATATTCCGCCGACAATAGCCAGCGGCGTAAGGTCGGATCGTTTGCATCGGCGATGGCGATGCTTAATTTCTATATCAATCGGGCGGGAAAGCATTTGTCCGTACAGCAAAGGGAAGTTTTGGAGAAGACTAAGCATGAGTTGCGGGAATTGTATGGAAAATTACCCGTCAAGATGTGATGTTTTTTTATAATCTGTTTCTTCGTAATATATTATTAGCTTCATGAGTTATATCGATTTAAGCGACCATCAGTTCACTCCCAACGGTTATTGGAATCGATCGTTGGAAAACTCGAATCCACCGATAGCCCGGGAGCTTGCGTTGTTCGATCAGAACGGCTATGACCTGACCGATTTGGAACAACGCTATGCTGAGGTCAATTGCGCGCTTGCGAAAGCACACCGCGAGCATCGACGTGCTTTAAAGTCACCTTGGTTCACGCAACCGGAACGGGTGGAAGGGGCAGTGCTCAATCACAGCTTGTTGTTTGAACGCAAAGGGTACAGCGGTGAAGCCTTGGAACAATTGAAGCAATGGGCGCAAGCGAACCCGCTGGTGTATAAAATTATCCGGATGCGCCCCAAGTGGGGGTTGGACTTCAGCATGGATTACGTGGATCGCGCTGGCAATGTATTTGAAGTGTTGCACTGGGAATATGATGGTTTTGACTTTGAGGAAGTGGAAACACGCAAACAGCAGCTGGAGCCCAAGCTTGCCGCTATCGATTGGGACGATGCTGCTGCCAGTATTCTGAAATTGAAAGATCAATGGCATCATCTGGATTTTTTTGCGCAAAGCGATTGGAGGTGCAATTACTTTGGTATTGCCAAAGAGCGCTTCAAGATGGTGATTTGGGAGTAAAAGAGCCCTTGATCAATGAATTCTCGGGCACTTCGGATTCAATCGTGTCAGCGATTACTTTTCAAGATGATTTGCGTAGGTAATTAATCAGCATTTCCTTAAGCCACCATATCGACCTTGCCTGTTTTCAGGTTGTAAACACCACCGACTACAAGAAGCTTTTTCTCCGCTACCAATCGACTGAGAATGGGGGTTTGCTTTTTCAATTCCTTCACATTTTGTATGACGTTCATTCTGACGACATCATCGATGCGGTTTTTCGATTGCTTGTCAATCGCTCTTACCGCCGGTGCTAAGGCACTGGCGATCGATTGAATATGCCCTGGAAATTGCGTGCTGTTATCTGAGGCGTCAATTGCAGCTTTGATCGCACCGCAGCTTTCATGACCCAATACCATGATCAGTGGAGTATGCAAAACAGCCGCTGCATATTCGAGTGTAGCAACAAAATCTGTTGTTAAATAATTTCCGGCAACCCGGGCGACAAACAAATCCCCCCGTTGCTCGTCAAAGCAGAATTCAGGGCTCACTCTTGAATCAGCGCAGCTTAATATACTGGCATAAGGATTCTGTCCTTTGACCAAAGCTGCGCGCTCATCTTTAAAATTCAATGGTGTGGAGAGGCCGGCAACATAACGATCATTACCCGCCATCAATCTTTCCAGGGCTGCTTCCGGTGTGAGTACATTTTCCGGTTGAGGTGGCGTCTTAATAACGCCTGATGTGGCTATGACCTGATGAGTTGCGGTGATTCCCAGTCCCAGCGCGGATGCCATGGTGAGCTTTAGAAATGAACGCCGTTGCTGATTTTGCTGCGGATTACTGTTTTCCGATGGGTTGGATAGTTTGCACACTTTTTGTTCTTTTCCTTAAAATAATAAATGTATGGATTGCTTCTATTGTATAAGAACATACAATGCTTGCGAATAAATGAAGCGAGAATAAGCATGCGGTGCTTTGAGGAAAATGTGTTTCCACTTTTCTTGAACGTTGTGCCATGAGGAATGCAGCCTTATTATCCATCTTTAAATCCGGAAAGAAATTATGCGCTTGACTGTCGTCACATACGGAACCGAAGGGGATTCTCGCCCACTGATCGGATTATGCCGTGGTTTGCTGAATGCAGGCCATGAAGTTCAGTTTTTGGCTGACCGATCCGCATTGGCGGCTGCGCAAGCGCAGGGAATTTCCTTCCATGCGTTGAGTGGCGATATGAAGGCAACGGTCGGTCCTGAGGGAGCATTGTCGAAACTGATGCAGAAGGGCGGTGACGTTACGCAGCTAGCCAAGGCGGTTGCACGTATTGCGGATGAGAATACGGTTGAATGGATGTGGGAAATTATCGCTCAAGCTCAATCTTCGGATGCGATCCTGTTTTCAGGCATTGCGAGTTATGTCGGGTTATCGGTAGCGGAATATTTGCGTATCCCTGCTATTGGACTGGGTCTCTGGCCGATGTCACCGACCCGCGCATTTCCATCTCCGTTGCTGCCACCCTGGCAGATGCCTGGTTGGTTGAATCTGTTGAGTCATCATGCGATTAATGCGCTCATGTGGTGGTCATTCCGCAAACGAATAAATGAGGCGCGACGCGAGGTGTGCGGACAAATGCCGCGTCAGCAGATGTGGCGTGATTATCTGGTGCTTTATGGCGTTTCTCGCTACCTTATACAGCAGCCAGTCGACTGGCCCGAGATGTGGAAAATATGCGGTGCATGGTTTGTCGATTCCGGAGCCTGGGAACCGCCAGCAGCTTTGGCTGAGTTTTTGAATGCCGGCGAGGTGCCTATTTATGTCGGCTTCGGCAGCATGGGTGGATTCGATCGGGAAAAACTTCTCACTGCGATTGTGCAAGCGATAGACGGAAGACGTGCATTGTTTTATCCGGGATGGAGCGGTATTAATCCTGTAGAGCTGCCGGGAAATTTTCATGTGGTTGGTGATACGCCGCATCATTGGCTGTTTCCTAGAGCCTCGATGGTGATTCATCATGGCGGTGCGGGTACATCGCATACCGCATCCCGTGCCGGAGTACCGTCAGTCGTTATCCCATTTACCGGAGATCAATTCTTTTGGGCTGATAAATTGGCTTCAGCCGGGATTGCACCAAAGTACGCGCACCATACCCAGATTAATGCGCAGAAACTTTCCAGTATGATCGACTTTGCGGCCAAACCCGACGTAGCCGGGCGCGCGAAAGTGCTGGGGACAGCGATGGCGCAGGAAGAGGGTGTTGCATGCGCAGTACGGTACATTGAAAGACACATGACCAAAGGGGTTTGATTTCCACGGGCTTTGCAATAGATCATGATTTACAGGAGAAGATAATGATGCGTAAAAAGATTCTTGTTGTTCTTACCAGCGTTGAGAAATATCCCAATTTGAAACGGGCTACGGGTTTGTGGCTTGCTGAGGCTGTTCATTTTGTCAAAAAAGTAGAAGAAGTGGGTTATGAAGTGGATTATGTCAGCCCGGAAGGGGGGTATACGCCGATTGATCCGCATAGCCTTGCGATGGCGGATGATACGGATTGGGATTGGTATCACGATAAAGCGTTCATGAACCGCCTCGGTGCAACACTGAAACCAATCGACATCAACTCGGATGATTATATTGCAATTTATTTTTCCGGGGGGCATGGTGTTATCTGGGATTTTCCGGACAATGAAGCATTGCAATCGATCAGTCGCAAAATTTATGAGAATGGGGGTTATGTGTCATCGGTTTGCCATGGTGCAGCGGGTTTGCTGAATATCAAACTTTCTGATGGCAGCTTGCTCGTGAATGGAAAGAAAGTCACCGGTTTTTCAAACGAAGAGGAAAAGCTTGCCGAACTGGATCAATATGTGCCCTTTCTGACCGAAACGGAATTGATCAAGCGCGGCGCGTTTTATCAGAAAGCGACTGAGCCCTGGGCGGTGTTTGCGGTGCAGGATGAAAGACTGATTAGCGGGCAGAATCCGGCTTCTGGTGCTGCTGTAGCCGAGTTGTTGATTAAAACTTTGGAGAGAAGATGATAGATAGGACATTTTGTTTTTCCAATCAGATCATTTTGCAGCTTACCCACGAGCTTTTGATGTTCGGCAAAAAGTATTAAACAATCATGTATTACAAACCGGTTTTTAGCATCATCGCCATTGCGCTCACATTGATAGCTTTTATTCCCTATATCCGTGCGATTCTGAATGATACGGTCAAGCCGCATGTGTTTTCCTGGATTATTTGGGGTGCAACGACGTTGCTGATTTTTCTGGCGCAGCTTGAGGACAAGGGTGGCACAGGCACATGGCCGATTGGTGTTTCAGCGAGTATTACAATATTCATTGCTTATCTGGCCTATTTAAAACGTGCAGACGTGAGCATTACCCGAACGGATTGGTTATTTTTTATTTCAGCGCTGTCTGCGTTGCCATTGTGGTATTTGACATCCGATCCGTTGTGGGCGGTCGTGTTGCTGACAACAATCGATGTCGTCGGATTCGGGCCTACCGTCAGAAAAGTCTATCATTTTCCTTATTCGGAATCATTGCTGTTTTTTGCCCTATTCACGGTGCGTAATACACTGGTGATGCTGGCACTGGAAAATCTTTCGGTTACAACGCTATTATTCCCTGCCGTCATGGCAGCAGTGTGTGTTTTTCTGATCGCTTTAATTTCGTATCGCAGGCGGGTTCTTGCAACGCTCAAAATAGAATCGGTTTGATACGGAAGCGATTCAAGATACTCTATTGCCGTGCTATGATGGAATGCAAACCCGTTGAGGGGAAACGGTTTCCGTTATCCAATTCCGCTTATCTGAAGGGAGGTGATCATGGCTGATATTTTCTTTGACGTAAACAGCAATATCCGTGCGGTGGGTTCTATTCGCCGCGGCGCCGATGGCAATCCGCAATCCCTCGATGCATCCATTGCGGATGGCGATACCATTGGTTTTCATTGTGCCGGTAGTGGATCGTTGCGTTTTTTAGGTGTGGATACGCCGGAAAAGAATTTTCAACTTCCAGGCTCATCCGCACATCGTCGTCTTGATTCGGAGGAATGGGAAAATTATTTGACGGATCCTTTCCTACCTCACTTGGGCCCTTATAATCTTGATGCTGATCTTATCGCTTACTTGCGTCCCCGCCTCGGCCCAGGTGCAGGCATCAATCATCGTTTTCATGGGAACAATGCCGAACAGACATTGATTGCGCACGTGCAAGCCGATATGGATGCATTGGGGCAAGATCCGAATACGTTTGGATATTTTCTGTCTTTCTCCTTCGAAGTATTTGATTCTTACGGGCGTTTCCTGGCGTTTATCAATCGTAACCAGCCTGATGCTCATATTCCTGGTCCACGGCCGTTTTCTTACAATGAACGGCAGCTGGAAAGGGGTATGGCTCTACCGTATTTTATCTGGCCGAATATTGCGCCATTCCGCAAAGAATCCTTGTTGGAGGCTGTTTTTGCGCCGGGTACGGCAAGACGGACTGCGGAGGCGAGTGCGGATTTAAGTCGTGCCCGCAATTTTGTGCGTCAAGCACGCGCAAACGGAATAGGTGTGTTCAATCCAGCCGATCCATTACGACTCGAGGCATTTGAGGTGCGCTATCTGGGACGGCGTGAATTGCCCAGTCGCGCAGTGATTGATTTGAGTCGCGATGATGATGTCATTCTACAAGCGCAGCATTACTTTCGCATTCCTAATGCAGAAGACCGGTTGTTTATTCCGCCTGCATTCATTCCACTGTTCGTCATGCGTGGGTGGCGGCTTGAAGGCTGGTTTTGAGAAACGTTTTAATTAAATCAAAGGAGACTGAATAATGGCTTACAAGGAGTACAAAGTATTGCACGTGACGGAAGGTGGGGTGGGAACCATTTTCCTGGGTGCATCCGGAATTCCGATCAAGCGACTGGAAACAACGCTGAATAAAGAGGCCGCCGATGGTTGGACGCTGGTGTTCCAGTTTGTCGAGCAGAAACGGTTTTTGCTGTTCTGGAAGCGTGAGGCGGTGATCATCACCCTGGCACGCTAGTGTATGAGATCGAAAGAAGCGGTTCAGGAAGAGGAGGAGCGTCTGCGTCATCTGGTGCGTGAATTGCCGGATGATAAACGGCTGCAATTTTTCCAGCAAGCCGAGAAGAATCTGAAAGACCCGGATACCTATGCGGCGCTCAATTTTTTATTCATTGCCGGATTGCATCATTTTTATCTGGGCAAATGGTTGCGGGGTTTGGTCAATTTGAGTATTTTTTTGCTGGGAGTCATTTTGCTGTTTACGCCTGCAGTTATTCTGGGTGTGTTTTTGTTGCTTGCTGTTACGATCATCGAACTCAGGGCCTTGTTCAATTCACAGATTGTAGTCCAGGAATACAATAACAGCGTGATGGAAAGAATTTACCGTGTGCTTATAAGAAGTTAACCTGTCCGATTAATTGTCGCCAATCAGAGATCTGTATGCCGCACTAGAATACAAGCTAATTCATGGTTGCGGGGGGGCGCTCAGACCATCCCCTTACTTGTGATTCGATGTCGGATAATTCTCTCAGACTCAGGAAATCCAATTCGGATAATAGGGAATGAATCAATTCTGTTTCGCCTTTTTCTTTCGCTTCTATTAATTTCAATGCTTGGCCCAAGCGTCCGTGGCGGCTCAGCAAGGCTTGGTTCATGTCATCAGAAATTCCTAATTTGTTGACGATTTGTTGCATTTCGATGCCCAATAATTGATCCAGAAGAGACAAAATACCTACCATATAAGCACGTTCGTGATGATTTTTATCATGAGGGCGTTCGGCTTTTGCAATCAATTCCATCAATTTCCCGCGGGTTACAGCAGTTTGTGTGATTTCATCGGACAGGCTATCCGCCGATTGGCTGGAGGTATACAGTAACAGTTGTATCCATTTCTGTAACTGCTTGCGTCCCATTAACTGCACAGCTTGTTTTATGGAATTAATTTTTAAGGGTAGGCCATCGCTACCGGTGTTCACCATACGCAACAGGTTATAACTCAAACCCGGTTGATGCTTGAATGCCTTCTCAATTTCGTCGATATCGCTTTCTTGATCATGTTCCTGCATTACCAAAGCTAATAACTTTAATAAGGGTATCTTGCCGGGATCAGCCCGTTTGACTGACATGACTTCGGGTTTTGCAAAATAATATCCTTGAAACATTTGGAAACCTAATTGCCTGCAATGCGCCTCCTGTTCCCGGTTTTCAACTTTTAGCGCCAGCAGCAATACCGGCCAATGATTGAGCTGATTGACCAGTTCGGTGAGCTGATTTCCGGTCAATGCCAGAACATCGATTTTGACGACACTGGCCAAGGGTAACAGCAGCTCCACCTGGCTGGTGATCGCTACGATATTGTCGAGCGCAAACTGGTACCCTTTTTGTTTCAGTTCCTTACAACGTTGTAAGAATTCGAGTGTAATGGCTGCAGATTCCTTCACTTCCAGCACAATATGCTTGCTGGGCAGTAAGCTGATAATGTCGCTTAGGATGATATCAGGATCCGCGTTGATAAAGCCACGCTGATGACCAAGCACGTTATGAATTCCGAACTTGCCATAAGCATTGACGATAACGTTTGCCGATGCCGACAGATCATTCGTGATATGAGCGGTTTCTTCAGCTTCTTCGTGTCTGAACAGCAGCTCAAATGCCACCAGATTGTGATTACGATCTAGAATAGGTTGACGGCCAAGGCAGATGCTTTCCATAAATTCCTCCGGAATAATCGATTGCGTTCTGGTATTTGATGCTATTGCTAAGATTCTAGAGAAACTCGCACAGTACGTGCAGATGCGAATCATTTTCCAAGCAGAGGAGCATATCGCAAAGCCGATGGTTGCTTTGTGATAATAAAACGGGTTTTTGCTGGCTAAATAGCAAATTTGATCATGTGCTTATTTTTTTATTACTTTTTTCAATGAAGACTATTTTTTGGTATTTGCAAGAATATGTAAAGACTGTAGATAAGGGGTTGTTATTTTTTTGCAGTGTATGGATTAGTCTCTTGATGGCTCTGAATTATCAGTGGGATATTGAGCGCGTCATGATCGTTGGTATGAGTTCCCGGTATTATCAATTTATTGCGCTTTTTACGGTCTACTGCTGCGCTTTTGTCGTTCCCTATTTATTTGCCATCCAATTCAGGAGGCATGTGATCACCCCTGCGCCTGCTTTTTGGTTGCTGCTGCTATTTGCGCCAGCCTTGTTTGCGCTCAAAGTGAGCATTGCCAATCCGCTGGAAAATATGCTGCAAGGCGTCTGGGGTGATTATTTGACGGCAGTGACTACATTGCCATTCAAATTTCTGGTCGTACTGATTCCATTGGCAGTTTTATACCAAATGCTTCCCACACAACCCAGTTTCTGGGGTGCAACAGTAAAAGATATTCGGTGGGGACCTTATTGTTTGATGCTGTTGCTGATGATGCCGCTGATCATTTTTGCCAGTATGCAACCGGATTTTTTGAATGCTTACCCCCGATTAAAGCATGTTGCTTTTATTGCATCCCATACGGAGGATGTGCTGATGTATCAACTGTTGTACGAAATCAGCTACGGGATCGATTTTGTGACCATTGAACTATTCTTCCGCGGTTTTCTGCTATTCGCTTTTGTACGCTACGCCGGAGCAGCGGCAATTCTACCGATGGCTACGTTCTATTGCAGTATTCACTTCGGTAAACCGCTGCTGGAGTGTATTTCTTCCTTTCTGGGTGGATGGATATTGGGCGTTATTGCCTATAGAACCCAATCCATCGTAGGAGGATTGGCAGTACATCTGGGAATTGCCTGGATGATGGAAGTCGGAGGGTATATGGGAAATCTCTGGCTGGGTCGGAATATTCCATAAATACTCGGAAATGAAGAGAGTATTTATGGAATGAAGAAGGGGTTAAGGAAATTCCGGAAGCAGCACTCAGACTTCTGGGGCAGCGCCTTACAAAGGATGTCAGTGCTCCATGAGCGCAGGGTGTAAAGAATATCGTTTCCCGGCTAATTTATCAGCCCGTCAAATTTGTAATTCTCTAATATTAACTGTTGCGGTTAGCGATTGAATTCACCATACTATGAATGCACCCAACGATGTTTGGTGTTGTTCTTCGTAGCACAAGGATTCTTGTTTTAAACTTGAACACCATCTTGAGTTTTTAAATTAGAAGTATCACTAATGAAAGGTGGCGACTTTATTAGGAGAATATGACATGAAGAACTTATATTTCAAGTTGTTTTTGCTGACGGTTTTGTGTGTTGGAGTAAGTGCCGCATATGCCGCAAATGAGTTGAAATTCAGGGCGGACTTAAGCGGTGCACAAGAGGTTACCACGCCTGCAGGCGGGGTTGCTACTGATACTGCCGGCACAATTGAAGTGGAATTTGATGCGGCGTTAACCAGAACCCAGTTTCGTCTCACTGTACGCAGCGGTAGCGGGATCATACAGGCGCATTTTCACTGTGCCTCTGCAGGCGTGAACGGACCGATCGTGGCCTTTCTCTTCGGCCCCGTAGATCCGCCAGTGGATGTGGGTGAAGGATCCGTTGAAGTAACCTTGGATAACAGCGACATCTTGCCGCCTGCAACGCCTGAGAATATTGAGGCATGTGGCGTGCCGCTCAATAACATTGCTTCCCTGGCTTTCGCAATGCGTGCTGGAAAAATCTACGCGAATGTGCATAGCACGACTTTCCCGGCAGGTGTAATTCGGGGGCAGCTACTGGAAGATAAGTCTGATGACTCAGACTCGATTCAGTAGCAAGGTGGAGTAAATCTACTATCATGATCTGATGACGGATGGAATGATGGAAAGCGTTGATGTCTTTAGTCAGGTCTGAGATCGATGTGCCGAGCGTTCCTCGTCCGGCACATCGTATTGCTTAAAACACACTCATTAATATGAGTAACCCGATGTAAACCTTAATATCATGTGACATTTTCATTTTATTCTTTTTGTGTAATTTTCTCAGTCGGGGTCAAAGCAATAAAGAGGATACGCAATATTAAGCCCTGACCCCGTATACTGATTTACGTGATCAAGGGGGATTGTAATGCGTGAAAGAAAGGAAAAAATCACGGTCTATTATGATGGCGCATGTCCCAGTTGTATCAAGGATCGCGAGAACTATGAGAAGCTAGCTGGAAAAAGTGGGGAAGGTGTATGTTGGTTCGATATCACCGGTCAAGACAACCATTTGCGTGATATCGGAATCGATCCTCGCTTGGCCCTGACTCAGTTGCATGTCTGTGATGAACATCAACAAATAGTTTCCGAACTGGATGCTTATATTGTGTTGATGTCCCGTGTATTTCTGCTAAAGCCCCTGGCCTGGTTTATCGGTTTGCCAGTGATTCGTCCATTGTTGTCGTCACTTTATCATTGGATGGTCAACCGGCGTTTGGAAAAGAGTGGACGCCTGTAGATGGATGAGAAACGATATTCCAGATGAAGGCGGTGTGAAATGTATATCGGGGATAAAAGCCGATGCAAAGCAAGCGGAATAGGCCAGTCGCACTCCTGCATGGTGTTGCAAGTAACGCTACGCGTTAGTGGCATTTCGTTAAGCACATAGCCACTTGACTAACGATCGACCGCTCCTTCGTCCGAATCTGCGCGGACACGGGGAATTCCTTTGGCGCCGCCCGGCCCGCAATCGATGATTGGAGTTAGAATATTGTCGGCATGTCTCGTCAGGATAAATATAGAAATAAGAGCTTATTTTTAAATATGCAATGCCTTGTATCGATATATTCTCAAATCACGTTAAACTAACTTGGATTAATTGCTATGAATACTCATGCAAGAAAAACGATTGGCTTTATATGTTCTATTTTAGTTCTGGGATTAACGGTATTAAATCCGGCTCCGGTGCAAAGTAATCCCATTTATTATGGCATGGTGGATAGGGATACCAGTATTTTGGTAAAAGTTGAACCAGGTAATTCTTATCACATTGATAGTGGCACACTTTCGATACCCGGGGTCGTTTTGTTTGATCAACACGCCAACAAGACGTGGTATCACAAAATTAAGTTACAGTATGATCCGGATATTGATGCGTACAAATTGATGCGAGCTGACGCAGTTTCATTTAATGAAAATATCGTAGAGCAGGTGGATCTTGTCATGACGGGCGAGCAGCCCGTTCAGGTTTTTCTTAAATTAAGCGGATATTTCAACTATTCATGCGGAAATGTTCTCATTGTTAACCACGGACGAGCAAAATATATGGATAAACCGCAATATGTCTCGCGATTCGAAGTAACAGTGTCATCTTACAATCAATTCTCGGGAAGTGAGGTAGAAGCTCCCTGTACGACAGATGGCAAGCTATATACACTCGTCCTGCCGCTGGAAGTGTATGATTTATCGGCTGGTGCTTATGAATATGCAGTCAATGGGGCACATACAGGAACATTTGAATTGAAGAGCAAAAATGCTGTACCGGATGATTTTTTAAAAGTTCAAAGTGAAAATTGATTCTGTCGGTTATTTTGAATTTTTGTTTTTGCTTACAATGTAAATCCACCTTTTTTGTGTAGTGTTCGAACAAGGATAGTGTGGTCTGCGTACCGTGATCTGTCGGCTTACATTTGATTCTGGAGAGCTCTAATTCAAGATCATTCAGCGTTTTCTGCGGTTATTGTTCTATTCCTATCCTTCAATCTATATTTTGAGACCTTTGCACGGTTACTACGCGGCACGATAATTGCGTTAAAAATTCGCGAAAAATGCTCATTTACCCCGTGTAAACTCCGCTTTTTCGCAAATTTTTGCCTTATTCTCGTACCGCTCATGACACCGTGCAAAGGTCTCATTTTATGAAATTCTAGACGCCACGAATTTTGCACGCTTCATGAGCATCATTTTAGTTTCAACGTAGCAGCGAACCATTCGGAACGATTGCCAATAGATTGAATAATTTTTGGCCCGAATCTCACGAGAAATGTCCCGCGGGACACTGCCATTTTCCAGCCATTTGCTCATAATATTCCTCATCCAACACAGAAAAGGAGTACATGCCAATGGAATTCACACAAATCCGGAACGCAACCGTCAAGATTAGCTATGCAGGGAAGAAAATACTGATCGATCCTTGGCTGGCAGAAAAAGGGGCAGTGCCGGGATTTGGCGGGACGATCAATGAACACATCCGCAATCCGACGGCTGAACTGCCGATGCCTGTCAAACAAATCGTTGATGTGGATGCGGTTATTTTAACGCACGATCATCCCGATCACTGGGATGATACAGCCAGGAACGCTATCCCCAAAGATATGCTATTTTTCGTGCAGCACGAAAAAGACGCGCAAGCGGTGAGGTTGGCGGGGTTTAGTAATATTCGTGCACTTGGTGAAAGTAATGATTATGAGGGCATTACGCTGATCAAAACACCGGGCCAGCACGGCAAACCTAGGGTGCTGGAAGACATGAAAGCGTTGCTTGGGGAAGTCAGTGGCGTCATTCTCAAGCACCCGGATGAGAAAACGTTTTACATTGCCGGAGATACGGTCTGGTGTCAGGCGGTCGAAGATAGCCTGAAGAAATACCATCCTGACATCGTTGTCCTGAATAGCTGCGACGCTCAAGTCATTGGCAACGAATCGATCATCATGGGCAAGCAAGACATTTACGAAGTCTATAAAGCCGCGCCTGAGGCTACGATCATTGCCAGCCATATGGAAGCGGTGAACCATGCTACGTTATCCAGGAAGGAATTGCGTGAATTTCTGAATGAAAAGGCAATGACGCAACGGGTACGGGTCCCTGAGGATGGTGAATCTTATACCTTCTGATTCAAGGCTGGAGTGAACGATAAATCAGTCTTGTCAGATGTTTCATTTCTTAATATTGTCTAAGTATTTACGAGTATCCGTTATAAGACGCTATCTGAACAGTGAAAACGATTTAATCAGCGAGGTTTTGTCATGTCTGTTCCATTAGTTGCAGTTATTGCCTTTAACCATTTCAGTCCTTTCCACTTGTCAGTGCCGTGCATTATTTTCGGCGATCTCTTACATGATCAGAAATTATTTGAACTCAGGATCTATGCCGATGAATCCGGAACACTACGCTCGAATGAGGGGTTGAGTGTTGAATCATCACTGAGTGTGGATGAATTGGCGCAAGCTGATATCATTATCGTACCTTCATGGCGGGATCCTGACGAAAAACCAGACCAGTCAATGCTGGATGCCTTGGTGGCGGCATATGCGCGCGGCAGTCAGATTGTCGGGCTGTGTCTGGGCACTTATGTGCTTGCCTATGCCGGTTTATTGAAGAATCACAAAGCTGCTACACATTGGGAGTTTGAACAGGATTTCATCCGTCGTTTTCCTGATGTAAAACTGGACTGCAACGCATTGTATGTCGATGATAATCGCTTGATCACTTCCGCAGGAACAGCAGCCGGTCTCGACTGTTGTTTATACTTGGTTCGTCAGCATTACGGCAGCATGATCGCCAACAAACTGGCCAGACGCATGGTGATTCCTCCTTACAGAGAGGGTGGTCAGGCGCAATTTATCGAAAGGCCTGTTCCTGTTTCAACGCAGGACATCAGAATCAATACGCTTCTGGATTACTTGAGAAATAATTTAAATCGCGCGCATGGTTTGAACGAACTGGCGCAGTATAGCAAGATGAGCCGACGTACCTTCACGCGGCAATTTTACAAGGCTACGGGAATGTCTGTGGGTGAATGGCTGATAGCAGAACGCATACAGCGAAGTCAGGAGTTGCTGGAATCCACTTCCTTGCCGATCGATACCATTGCAGCGCAGGTGGGTTTTCAATCTGCCACATCATTGCGCCAGCATTTCAAGCACAGGCTTGATGTAACGCCCAGTGAATGGCGAAAAACCTTTCAGGGCAAACATGTGACAATAGCTAATTAATAATCGAGCGAGTCACTTTTTTTTCTATCTATATCATTTTTTGGAGAGTTATCTATTGTAGGCTATGTTGATGAGATCGTCATTCCTTACGATCGTGATCTGGGCCCTGTACTTTTTGACCACTATGGTTTAGACACCGCGCGACACATGGCGGAACAATCGCCCCGCGATGTGCTTGAGATCGCTGCGGGCACCGGCATTGTCACCCGGCACTTGCGTAACTTGCTGGCCAAAGATGCCCACTTGACTGCGATTGACGTCAGCGACTCGATGATGGATCTTGTGCGCACAAAATTTCTTCCCGATGAGCAGGTTATGTTCCAAAATGCAGATGCCACCTTGCTGCCGTTCAATGATGAAGCATTCGATACGGTAGTGTATCAGTTCGGGATCATGTTTTTCGATCAAGCAACGGCGTTTCGGGAGGTGCATCGGGTGCTGAGGCGCATAGGTCGCTACCTGTTCCGTGTCTGGGATTCGGAGCGGTACAATCCATTTGCCAGTTTGAGCTTTGGGGTATTAAAGCAATTCTTTCCGTCGAATCCGCCCCGATTTCTGCTCGACCCTGTTTCCTGCCATCAAATAGATCCGCTCAAAGAACAACTGATACATATTGGCTTTGATCCCATCGTGATCTCGGTTCAGCGCCACGTATACGATATTTTCGATGTGTCGGCCTTCGCGCGCGCATTCGTGTACTCTCCGGTTATTTTTGAAATAAGAGATCACGGTGGCGTTGATCCTGAGGAGATCGTGGAGGCATTAACGGCAGCATTTAAAAAAGAATATGGCTCAAATCCGCTACGTTATCCGATGCAGGCCATACTGTTCGAAACGGAAAAGCGTTAAGTTTCGATGTGCTGTCATGCTCTTGCTCAAAGAAGAGCCAATGGGCATTCAGCGATTCCTGGGAATGTCTAAAAGTAATCAGTCATCAATCAAAGATTGAGAAGTTTTGGTAAAAGTGCTTTACGGCGTATCCACTAACCATAACACGATCAACGTTGTTTTTACTTTGTACCTGGATGGATGGCATGGAAGCGTGCCATAAAAACAATAAACCCCGAGTTACCCGGTTGGTATTAGCGCAGCATGACACTGTGCGTATTCGTAGAACCATTGTCACAGGCATCTGTAGGTATGATTTCCCTCTGGATGTGATCGCAAACCGGACAAGTCAGCGTGTATTGAGGAATGACAGCATTTATGAAGGATTTCTTTTGATAACAGCGATGGATACTTCACTAAACAAGCGATTCGGCAACCACCACAGATAGAGCACCATCCCGAACAACTCAACCAGCGACTGGAACACGATGATCACCGCGGTTGCCTCCCAGCCGGCCGGCAGTGCCAGCGCGAATGGCAACACCACAAAAGAATTGCGTGTACCGAGACTGAAAGCCAGCGTACGTCCGGAAGTCATCGGCAGCCGCAGTACCCGGGTAAGCAGGCGTGCAATCAGTGCTGCAACCAGTAAAAAGCCCGCAAAAACGGGCAGCACCGTCAGCAGCAATGGCGCAGCGTGGCGCACTGTGCCCACTTGCGCTCCGGCGATCAGAAACACCACCACCGCGAGCAAAGGCACGGGCCACCAGCCCAGGCGTTCACGCCAGATCGCGCGTGCGGGTTTGGCTTCGATCCAGTATTCCGTGAATACCGCAACCAGTAGCGGTACGCCGATCAAAGTGAGCGCGGCGGGCAGCATGTCTTCGATTCGCAGCGCGGCGTTGAAATCCGCAGCCGGCAGCATCAGCCACAGATAAACTGGTAACAACAGCAACTGCGCCAGCAGGTTCAGCGGCGTGACGGCAACCGCCCGCGCCGTGTTACCACGTCCAAGCTGTGCGAAGGTGATAAACCAGTCGGTACAGGGTACCAGGAGCACCAGCAGCACACCGAGTTGCAAGGCCGGGTCAGCGGGTAACCATTGCAGAATGAACCAGACCACCAATGGAATCAGTAGGAAGTTGCCGGTCATTACAGCAAGCACGAAACGCCGGTCGCCAAAGGCATCGCGGATATGCAGCAGCGGCACTTGCACGAAGGTGGCGTAAAGCAGTACAGCCAGTACCGGCCACAGTAAAGCTTCCAGATGCGACCCGATACCGGGCCAGGTACTGCCCAGCGCCAACCCGACAACGATGGCGGCGAGATAGAGCCAGACCTGATGCCGTTCAAGCGTCAAGCGATCCATTAGCCGCGCACCCGCGAGATCAGTAATGTACCGGCCAGCATGAATCCTGCCGCTAAGGTAAAGGCAAATTCCGGAGAAACCATCGTCCAAACCACGCCGACAGTTGTGCTCGACAGAAATTTGGCCGTTCCGTTGACGGTACCGAGCGCACCGATGCTCATCGTCATCGTTTCCGCCCGCACCATGTTTGCGGTCACGGTGGATTCCAGCGCTTCCTGTACGGCTATGTACAAACCGGCGATAAAGAAAATGCTGGCAAGCACTGTGATGCTTTCAACTGCGAACCAGAACGCCAGCGCAGCCGACACCGCCGTGGCGACACCCAGAAAATACCCGGCGACAAGGACGGGCAAATGACCAACATGATCGGCCAGCCATCCCACCGGCCAGGAAACGGTAACCTGCACGACGTTGCGCCATACATACAGCAATCCCGCCACCTGCGCCGCTTGCACTACACCCATCGACGGGGTGAGCAGCGTGGTGGCCGCTAAGATCAACAACGCATGGGAAAAATCGCCGATGCCGAAGACACCCACCGCGCCCAGGTATCGTTTGAAACGTACCGGCAATCCGCGCAGCGTGCTGAAAAACTTCAGCGCCGGATTCGGCGAGTGCTGCGGATCCTTGACCAGCCACAGAAACGCCAGCACCGCCAGCATGCCGGGAATAACCGACAACCACAATACGAAGCGGAATGGCCCGGCAGCATCCTCCCAGTGCCAATCTTGTGCCAATCCCAGCAATGCCACACCCAGCAGAGGGCCAAGCACCGCGCCCACTGAGTCTGCCGCGCGATGAAAGCCGAAGGCGCGTCCGCGTGTAGCCGGGCTTATCGCCTGAATCACAATGGCGTCGCGCAACGGGCTGCGCAAACCCTTGCCGAACCACGACACCATGCGCCCAAGCAGGATGAACAACCACCCCGAGGATAGCGCAATCAATATCTGGCCAACCGGCGTCAATCCGTAACCGATCAGTACAAGCAGCTTACGGTGCCCGAGTTTGTCGGCGATGTAGCCCGAAACCATTTTGGTAAAACTCGCCACCGCATCTGCAATGCCTTCGATAAAACCCAGCATCGCCGCCGGAATGCCGAGTACCGCGAGAAAACCCGGTAAAATAACCGTGGTTGTCTCGTAGCAAAAATCGCCCAGCGCGCTGGTAATGCCCGCACCCGCGACCGTGCGGTTAAACCAGCCTTTCGCATCGGCTGCTTGAATATCGTTTTCCAGCATCAGGTTTCTCCGGTCATACCGAACTCGATCGGTGTTTTGACGTAGAACACTTTCACGCCTTCCCGCTTTAGGTGCGCGAACATGCGTTCCGTCTGCTGTTCACTGGCAGCCATTGTCACTTCGAGCGGTTGATTCGCCAGTTCAAAAAAATGTGCGGAGTGCAGCTTGCGATCATGCCCAAAGCCTTCAGCGGCAACAATCAGCGTCGCGCCCGCAATATCCAGTTTCATGGCTGCTTGCACCAACCATTCCCCTAACGGCATGTGATTGTGCTTGCGGTCTTGCTGGGTGAAAAAAGTCAATTGATAGCCTTTCATGGCATTCTCCTTGGAGTCAGATGGCCTTGAATGCGGAAACGGTCGCCAGCCCCAGCATCGTCATCAGCAAAGAACCGATCACGTGAGCACTGATTGCGCCGACAGCCCACAGTATGCGCCCTTCCTGGATCAGCACTGTAACCTCGGCGGAAAAAGTGGAAAAGGTGGTCAACCCTCCGAGAAAACCGGTAATTACAAGCAAACGCCACTCGGGTGCAAAGCCAGGATGATTGGCAAAAATGGCAAGTGCCACGCCGATCAAGTAACCGCCAATCAGATTTGCTGCCAAGGTGCCCAGCGGAATGGTCGGGAACAGCGCGTTGAGCGACATTCCCAGTAGCCATCTCAGCACAGCTCCGAGCGATGCACCAATACAAATGGCAAATATGGAGTTGAAAATAAACTTGTCCTTGTTATTGAGAATTTCCAAGAGATGTGCGGAAAAGGAACACGCTGAAACTTTGGAAAAGCAGTATCATGCCTTAATCTTACTATTATTTATAGCTGTTAACTGTAGCCTCTAATATTATTTGAAATGAGTAAGTTATGGAAGACTGGCTGGTTATTTCATTGGCAGCGCTTGTCGCATCAACGGTAGCGGCAATAGCAGGGACGGGAGGTGGAATTATTTTGCTTCCCGTTCTAATTGAAGCAGTCGGTGTTCGCGAAACCGTTCCGATGTATGCAGTGATTCAGTTAATCGGAAATTTGAGCCGAGTTGCCTTTAATCGACAGTTGATTCAGCTGACAGTAGTTTTTTGGTTTTGTGTCGGAGCAATTCCATTTTCCATTCTTGGCGCTTGGCTCTTTACCAAGATTCCGGATAGCAAACTTTTAAACATCATTGGTGCTTTTCTGATTTTTACTGTTGTATGGCGTCATTGGCGAGGACACGCCATAGCCAGCTTTAATCCGAAATATTTTGCCCTCATAGGCGGGATTTTTCAGTCATTTCAGCAATCGCTGGTAGTGCAGGCCCGTTTCTTGCGCCGTTTTATCTTTCTTACGGATTTGTCAAAGGTGCGTTTATTGGCACTGAGGCTTTAGGAACCGCCATAATGCATGTCATGAAGCTTGGCACTTATCACGAACTGGGTGCAATCTCCCCAACCACATGGCTCAATGGCATAACCATCGGTCCAATAATGATCCTTGGTTCATATGTCGGGAAGCATGTGTTAGAAAGATTATCAATCCGAGTATTCATGATTATTGTCGAAGTCGCAATTGTCGGATTCGGATTATGGTTTCTTAGCAAGTAATTTATTACGAAGTATTAGATAGTGATCAATAATAGAACTCCGGGATCAGTTTTTTTGAAAAAGATAATATGACTTATAATCAAACAGTAATCCTTATCATTCTGCTGGTTACCATGACTATGTTCTTATGGGGGCGTTGGCGTCACGATATGGTTGCAGTAGGCTCGTTACTTGCTTGTGTGCTAACTGGATTGATTGCAACAGCAGATGCCTTTACTGGTTTCGGTCATCCCGCAGTGATAAGTGTGGCCTGTATTCTAATATTGAGCAGGGGTTTACAAACTTCCGGAGCAGTCAATGTATTAGTTCGTCATACCTTACCGAAGAATGCTGGCCCCACGTTAAATCTGATAGCTCTGGTCGGGCTGGGGGCAGCACTTTCCGGCTTCATGAACAATGTGGGTGCAATGGCTCTTTTAATGCCGGTGGCTATTCAGCTGGCTGAGCGTCTTGATCTGCCACCCGGACGAATATTGATGCCATTGGCTTTTGGCACCATTTTGGGCGGCATGATGACTATGATCGGAACACCGCCGAACCTGATCGTATCAGGCTTTCGTGCTCAAAGCGGTGCAGGCAGCTTTGGTATGTTCGATTTTACCCCTGTCGGTTTGGCTGTAGCCTTAAGCGGAGTAATTTTTATCGCGGTTGTCGGCTGGCGACTGGTACCGATGCGCAAGCAAGCTGACATAGAAGGTTTTGAGACCGGTGCTTACATCACCGAGGTGCGCGTAGCGGCGGATAGTAAAGCTGCTGGAATGACTTTGCGCAAACTTGAAACTGTACTCGATGAACATGGCGCGCAAGTGGTGGGTTTGGTGCGAAAGGAAAAACATTTAACTGTGCCCCGAAACCGATTCAAAATAGTCGCTGATGATATTCTGATTATTGAAGCTGAAGTTGAAACACTGGCGGATATTCTGTCCAGCCTCGGCCTGAGTCTGGAAGAAGCGGATACAGCGTTTACTCAATACAACGATAGTAAGAAGAATCGCAATGAGACCAAGAGCTCTCCGGGTAACAGTGATATCAAGGCGATTAGCGAAGATCCTGGCGCTGAGAAACCCAATGAAGTAGAAGAAGAATCTTCGCAGAGCGATGAAGTCATTTTGATGGAGTTCGTTGTTCGTCCGGAATCAACGATCTCAGGCCGATCAGCTGCAGATTTACGGTTACGTACCCGCTATGGACTCAATCTGCTAGCGGTATCTCGTGAAGGCTCACGCGCTAAGACCCGGTTGAGGACGCTCAAGATTCAGCCTGGTGACCTGCTGTTGCTACAAGGTACGGCAGAAGTTCTGGCTGAATTTGCAGCTGACTTCGGCTGTGTGCCATTGGCTAACCGTGAGCTACACATCCCCGATAAACGCAAGGCACTGATTGCCGGTGGTATCATGGCTGCCGCAGTCAGTGGTGCGGCTTTCGGTTTGTTGCCGGCAGCTATTTCGTTCGCCCTCGGCGTACTGGCTTCGATGGCTTTGCATATCGTCCCGCCGCGAGCGGTTTATGAAGCGATCGATTGGCCGGTAATTGTGTTACTCGGGTCACTCATTCCCGTAGCCGGCGTACTGGAATCTACCGGGATGGCAGATCTGGTGGCGCGTTTCTTGATTGATAATATTGTCCAGGGTCATGCCATTATGGGGCTGTTACTTATTCTGATTATTACAATGTTTTTGTCCGATCTAATGAATAATGCCGCCACTGCAGCCGTGATGTGCCCGATTGCGATTGGTACCGCGACTGCGCTAGGAGTAAACGCCGATTCTTTTCTGATGGCGGTGGCGATCGGTGCTTCATGCGCATTCTTGACTCCGATTGGACACCAGAATAATACTCTTATCCTGGGTCCGGGCGGTTTTCGTTTTGGCGATTACTGGCAGCTTGGGTTGCCACTCGAAATATTAGTTATTATTGTCAGTATTCCTTTACTGCTGATCTTTTGGCCACTCTGATTGATGGCAATAAACGAAACCGGAGGCTGAGCGAAGATGACCTTTGAAATCATGTTGGTGCTTGGAATTCTTTTCTTATGCCTTGTCCTGTTTGTCACTGAATGGGTACGCATGGATGTGGTGGCGTTGATGGTGCTGTCAAGCTTGGCGATCTTTGGGTTGGTTTCACCTGCTGAGGCAATTAGCGGTTTTAGCAATCCGGCAGTGATCACGGTATGGGCAATGTACATCATGAGCGAGGGACTCACTCGCGCCGGTATTGCCGATCGGATTGGCAGCCTGGTAATGCGAGTCAGTGGACGTAGCGAAGTACGTATAATCACGATCTTCATGATCACAGCGGGCATATTGTCGGCTTTCATGAACAATATAGCGGTAGCGGCATTAATGCTGCCGGTGGTGATCGAAGTTGCCCGACGTTCCGCAATTGCCCCTTCTCGGGTGCTGATGCCATTGGCCTACGCTACACTCCTTGGCGGACTCATGACGCTTATTGGTACCCCTCCGAACCTGTTAGTGAGCATCGCACTGCATGAGGCTGGAGAAACGGAATTTAATTTCTTCGATTTTGCTTTTATCGGAGTACCCATCCTGTTGACCGGTACCGCTTTTGTCGCGTTGATGGGGCGCCACCTGCTGCCGATAACCGATACCACGCGCCTTCTGGAAAAGCAACGGAACTTGCATGCTGAGTATGGGTTGCAGGAACGTATTTTTGCGCTACAGGTGCCCACCGATGCTTTACTGATTGGCAAGACGATTGCTGAATCCGGGATGACCTGGGCTGCAGGTCTAGTAATTATCGCACTAACCCGTGCAGGGCGAACCGAAGTGCTACCCCGGGCAAACACAATGTTGCAAGCGGGGGACATTCTGCTTACCCAGGGTCGTTTTGATCACTTTGAGCGATTACGCAGTTGGAGTACGCTCAAAATTGAGCGCGAGGCGCCAATCTTGCACGAGAGATTATTGGTCGACAACAAGCTTGCCGAATTGACGGTGGCCGATCATGCTTCCATGATTGGTAAGTATTTGTATCATAGAGAATTCAGAGAGCATTTCGGAGTCAATATATTGGCAATTCGACGCGCAGGGTTAGTACGCCGTACACGATTGGCTGAAATGATAATTGCTAAGGATGATCGTTTGCTGGTACAGGGTACCCCGCAGGCACTGGCGGCGTTACATGATGTGTCGGAGTTTTCCGCTGAAGTGCCGGTTACGCCTGATGAGATGCGGAAAAACTATCAGCTTGATGCGCGTCTGTTCGTGTTGCGCGTACCGAACGATACGCCATTATCCAACTCCACATTAGCCGAGAATCAGCTAGGAGATGCATTTGATTTCCGTTTGCTCGGTATTTTTCGTGGTGGTGAAGTACTGGAATCACCGGTTTCTGAAGAGATTATTCAAGCAGGAGATTTATTGCTGATCCAGGGGCGAGAAAGCGATCTGGATATGCTGCGTGGTTTGCAGCAACTGGAGCGGTTGGATGATGTACCTCCTTATCTGGATGTCTTCGAGCAAGGTGGACTCGATCTTGTCGAGGCAACGCTACATCCACATAGCAAGTTTGTCGGTCGCCGCGTTGAAGATTTACGGTTCGATGAGCATTATCAGGTGGAATTAGCTGCAATCTGGCGTACAGGAAAACCGCATCGGTCCAGCCTGCGCACCATGACTCTGCAATCGGGTGATGGATTGCTTTTTGTCGGACCCAAGGCACGTTTGGCCGGGCTTAACGAGATTGAAGATCTATTGATACTTAATCCGGTACAAGTCAAACCGATTAACACGCGCAAGGCGCCCCTTGCGGGTGCTTTGATGCTGTTAGTGGTTGCTGCGGTTATTATGGAATTATTGCCCATTTCGATTGCGGCCATTGCCGGTGCAACGCTGATGGTATTGAGCGGTTGTCTTAATATGGAACAGGCACACCGCGCAATCGAATGGCGATCAATCTTTCTGATTGCCGGTATGTTGCCATTAGGCACTGCAATGCAACATACCGGTGCAGCCACTTGGCTGGCTCAAAGCATGCTGGATCTGCTGGGCCCGGGCGGGCCATGGCTCGTTATCTCCGGGCTCTATGTCATCACCACACTGGGCGCCTTGATCATGCCAACCGTGGCCCTTGTTCTCATTATGGCACCGATCGCTTTGACACTCAGTACAACGCTGGGCGTATCGGCACAGGCGGTAATGATGGTGGTTGCCATTGCTGCAACCAGTCTCGCGAGCCCGGTGGCACATCCAGCCAATACCTTGGTAATGGGTCCGGGTGGGTATCGATTTATTGATTACCTGAAGCTTGGCATCCCGCTCACTTTAGTAGTGGCTCTGGTTACGGCTTTCCTGTTACCGATATTTTGGCCACTTTAGATTCATTATCTGAGAGCCTGGCATGATGCTGTTATGCATCCGGCTAAGCTTTGCTCAGATGCTCCTGTAAGAATTTAATGAAGTGCTGTGTTTTTGCAGGCAGTAACCGGGTTTCCGTAACAGCGTAGACGGATACTGGTGTGCCATGCCATTGGGGTAGTACGCGACGCAATCGCCCACTAGCAAGATCATCAGCGACAATTTTTTTCCACATCATGATGATGCCCATATCGAGCGCTGCCAAGCGGCAAATCATCCCGACACTGTTGAGCTTGAATCGGCTACCAATAGAAACTTCGGTGGTGTGCGCCCCATTGTGTAGTGTCCATGTATTGGTCTTCATGATGCTCAGACATTCATGCTGCGCCAGATCGGCAGGCTCGGCAGGCTCTCCCGAGCAGTCAAGATAACGAGGCGAAGCATATAGGTACACAGGGAGCGCGCCTAATAGACGTGCGATCAATTGCGAATTCTCCGGTTCTCCAATGCGGATTGCAACATCGAAGGGCTCGCTCACTAGATCGATTCGCCGTGACGTAAGATCGAAATCGAAGACGATACCCGGATAGAATCTTGCAAATTCGGCGATCAAGGGTGCCATGTAGGTCACGGTAAAGTCTACGGGCAACGAGGCGCGTAGCACTCCACTGGGCTGCTCAAGCATTTCGCCGAGTTGCTCGTGCGCGAGCTTGGCTTCATCGACGATGCGCTTACAGCGCTCGAAATAAATCTGACCAGCCTCGGTTAAAGTGATCCTGCGCGTTGTTCGATGCAAAAGACGCAGTCCGATCGTCTTCTCCAGCGCACTGATCCGTCGCGATAGGGTTGAGTTCGGCATCCCGATAATATCTGCAGCCCCGCGAAAACTCCTGGCCTTGACAACTTCCACGAACAGGGCCATGTCATTCAAAAATTCCATATCCATTGTTCCATTTATGGATCAATCTTATCCAAAAATCAGTCTTTATTCTATATAAGAAGCAGTGGACAATTCTACATTGAAAAATTTAGTGTAATCATCATGAATAATTGCATGAGAAACATCAACACGAAGGGGAGAGCATTTAGCCGTTCGGCTTTATGTTGACCTTGTTGGATCTGGCTCTATTACACCAGTACCAAGTGGGACTTAATAATACACATACTTCGCTGAATCAGTCCCTATCTTGCAGGAGGTTCGATGCTTACGCTGATAAAAAATAAGATTTTTATAAATTTTATAGGAGTTATTTTATGAAGCGTATTATCAATGTAGTTACTCTTGCTTTGTTAGTTGTGCTGATAACCGCGTGCGGTCGTCCTACGGTGATAATTAACGAAAGAGAAAGGGAAAATTATGAGAAAAAACTTGCTGGTGAAAAAATAGTGTGTGCATACGGGCTGGATGCTAATGGATCATGCCTGAAAGAAGGTGATGATGGCATCTGGTATTAATGGCTGTTACCCTTTCCGTAACAAAAAACCAGAATCTATTTTTTTAAGCTGTCTCCTCAACCACCTAGCAAACCGCAGATAAATAAATGTTTAAATTTATACTCTTTATCGAAAAGGATATAAGCACGAATGTCTATCTTAATTGAATGGCCGGTAAAATCCAAGGAACTGCATAGTAATCATTTTGACTCGACAATCTGGAATGATTTTCAGTTTAGACCCGACGATATTGTCATTGCAACATATGCTAAATCAGGCACAACTTGGACTCAGCAAATTGTAGGACAATTATTATTCAACGGCGACCCGGATCTGGCAGTAGCGGAAATGTCGCCGTGGCTTGATCTACGCGTGCCTTCCAAAGCAATAAAATTACCCCAAGTACAGGCGCAAAAGCATCGCAGGTTTTTAAAAACGCACCTGCCTATCGATGCGCTGGTATATTCGCCTAAAGCAAAGTATATATATATTGGCCGGGATGGGCGTGATGTTCTGTGGAGCCTATATAACCATTACTCCAACGGAAATCAAGCAATGTATGCGGCATTAAATGACACTCCAGGGCTTGTAGGTCCCCCTTTCACGCCGTTGCCGACAGATATTCGCAAGTGTTGGCATGACTGGATGGACAAGGACGGTTACCCTTTTTGGCCTTTCTGGGAAAATATTCGCTCTTGGTGGAAGATTAGAGAGTTACCCAACCTCTTGCTCCTTCATTTTAACGATCTCAAACGCGATATGCCGGGAGAAATGCGTCGAATTGCACGCTTTCTCGATATTCCCATTAATGAGGACAGATGGCCTTTTATAGTCGAATATTGCACATTCGATTGGATGAAAAATAATGCCACGAGGAGTGTGCCGCTAGGTGGTGCGTTCTGGGATGAAGGCGCAAAAGTATTCATTAACAAAGGTGTGAATGGCCGCTGGATCGATACCCTGACTGCGGACGATTCCGCTCAGTATGAAGCACGCGCAGTAAAAGAATTGGGACTCGAATGCGCACACTGGCTTGCAGGGAAGCCCTAAAATTGTATGGTTGCGCATCATTTGAGATAAATTTTTAGGTTATTTGGCACTCAACTTCTATTGAACTCACACTTTTGCTACAAGGTGGAGATACACCGAACGAATTTAGTCTCATCGTATAATCCAACAGTGTCAAATCCGTTGAGCGTCTTTGTCCTCATACCTAATGACAGCGTTGCCTGCCTAAAAGGAAAAATAACATAGAGCGCATTTCATTATTGATGCATTAAATTTAATTTCGAAATTGTTGTGAGGAAAATAAATCCAGAATAAAAAAGAAACAATTCCAGAATTAAATTATTCGCTGATGCTGGCTGTAACGTGAACTTCATTGTCAGAATATACCCGTACGGATATAATTCTAAGCTATCGATGCGTACTCGATAATTGAGCTTTTTTCAACGCATTTATCCATTTCGGATTTGTATATATGACTTCACGGAATTGCAATCAACGAGGTAGCCCACCAATTCTGATGGGCGAAAGCACAACCGACGGAACAGATTTATCTGCCAAAACCGTCTTAGCGGTCAGACTAAACGAATTGGTCGATCAACGTGGACTCCGTCAAACAGAAGTCGCAGAAATTACCTCCATGACCCAGTCCAAAGTGTCACAAGTTCGGCGCTACAATCTGCAAAATATCTCGCTCGAACGTTTGATGCAGGCATTGGTTTCTCTTGATCAACACGTCGAGATCGTCGTACGTCCGGCACGCCGCACCCATGCTGCTGACATTACGGTCAATCTGGTATGAAGTTCGCATACGAAGACCTCGGCGACGATCAGTTCGAAATGCTGGTGGTGTGCTTGTGTCAACATATACTTGGCATTTCCGTACAAGGATTTGCCAAAGGACCCGACGGCGGTCGGGACGCCAAATTTGTTGGTACGGCTGAATTGTTCCCAAGCGGAACGGCACCATGGACTGGTACGACCATCATCCAGGCGAAGCATACCAACGGCTACAACAGGAATTTCTCGGAATCGGATTTTTTCAGTACATCTGCTGCAAACACCGTTCTTGGCAAAGAAATCCCGCGCATCAAGAAATTGCGCGCAGTTAAACAGCTTGATCACTACATGTTGTTTGCCAACCGCCGCCTTGCAGGCAATGCAGAAACAGAGATACGAGAGCACATTGCGACGGAATGTGGTATTCCGGCCTTGTCCGTTTACTTGTGTGGCGTCGAACAATTGGAACTGTGGCTGAAGCGATTCCCGCAAGCAGCTCGGGATGTCGGTCTCGATCCCATTGACTCACCGCTAATCGTAAGTCCAGATGATCTGGCTGAAGTCGTTCAGGCTCTCGCGCGGCAAATAGAAGGTGTAACGGTACTGCTCGACGATCCGCCTACCTCCCGAGTTACTTACGAGCAAAAGAATGCACTGAACAACATGAGTGCAGTATATGCCAAAGCGCAACGTCGCAAATATCTGAAGGAAACTGCGCAGATCCGGACATTTCTAGCTGCACCAGAAAACCTCGATCTGTTGCGCATGTATGAGTCAGTGGTTGATGAATTTCAACTCAAAATCATAGCCAAACGCAAGAATTATCAGTGGAGTTGCCCCCTTTGAACGGACACATTATGTTCTGTTTAAAGGAGAAGAAATATGACACAAAACTACAAACCTGCCTACCCGGCGGAGTTTCGCCAACAGATGGTGGAATTGGTAGCATTAGGCAAATGTCCCAAGCAATTATCCAAGGAATTTGGTTGCCACTACACTTCGATAAAAACTTGGTGTCGAGCAGCAGGTGTACCAATTAGATCAAGCCAGACAATTGCTTCGGCTGCAATATCGAGTGGTCTCCCCTTGAATGTCAACGAGCGACAGGAGCTGATGGAATTGCGCAAGAAGCTCAAGCGTGTGGAGATGGAGCGTGACATATTGGCAAAGGCTACGGCCTGGTTTGCAAACAACAAAGATTGATTGGAAAGGTATACCAACTCATCAAGGCAAACCGGGCCCAATTTCCGGCTCGTGTTCTATGTGAAACATTGGGTGTATCGCACAGCGGTTACTATGACTGGGTTAAACGCACGCCCAGCCGAAGAACCATAGCCAACTGCCGATTGATCGAGCAGATCATGACGATATACCGTACAAGCGATGGTACGTATGGCCGTCCCCGCATTACCGTTGAATTAGCCGATCGTGGAGTCAGGGTCAATCACAAGCGCGTAGGCAGGTTGATGCGTGAAGCTGGAATTAAAGGGGTGAGCCGCAGGCGAAGCTTTGTGATCACGACTCATCGCAATAAGCGTGACCGCCCTGCACCGGATTTAGTGCAACGTCATTTCAGGGCAACTAGCATCAACCAACTATGGGTTGCGGACATGACTTACATTCCTACCTGGGCAGGGTTCCTGTACCTGGCCGTGGTCATCGATGTATTCAGCCGTAAGGTAGTGGGCTGGGCTTTCGGTGAAACCATGACAGCCAACCTGGTGATCAATGCTTTGAACATGGCGTTAATCACCCGTAAACCAGGCAAAGTGATTCACCACAGCGATAGGGGCAGTCAATACACCAGCGTTGATTTCGGCAAACGATGCAAGGAAATGGGCGTGCGTCCATCCATGGGCAGTGTAGGTGATGCCTATGATAACGCAATGGCTGAAAGCTTTTTTGCCAGCCTAGAATGTGAATTGATCGACAGGCGTTCCTGGAAAAACAAAACTGAAGCAAGACTGGCCATATTCACCTGGATCGAGTCATGGTACAACCCCACTCGCAGGCATTCCGGGCTGGGATACTTATCACCAAACAATTTTGAGAGAAAACTGAATGAGAAAAATCAAATCGCGATAAACTGCAATCCGCTTTCACAAGTTGAGACTCTCTCGACTCCATGAAAAAAATGTCCGTCAAATTGGACAACTCCACTCTCATCCTGATCGCACCGTCATCAACGTTTCGCTGCTGTTGTTGATGCGACTCAAGGCACGTCGAGTAGATGATTACGACAGCTTGAGGAAATATGTGCGAAAGGCCGTGACAGGTGGCGATATTTTGTTTTTACCGGCGCTAAATTTTCTATTTTTGCTGGGCTTGATTGATTATCGCCCGAAGATCGACGCAGTGGAATACGTTGGGCCCAATGAAGCTATCTAGACTCTATTCCAACAAGCCCGGGCTGTTCGAACCATTGGACTTCGTCCAAGGCTTAAATGTCATCATGGCGGAAATCCGGTTACCGGGAAACCGCAAGAAAGATACGCACAACCTCGGAAAAACCACCTTGGGGCGTCTCCTCGATTTCTGTTTTCTGGCCAAACGCGACCCAAAATTCTTCCTATTCAAACACCTTGATATGTTTCAGGAGTTCATTTTTTTCCTTGAGGTTGAGCTGGATGATGCCTCGTTAGTCACCATCCGGCGCGGTGTGGAAGAAGCCACAAAAGTTAGCTTCAAAAGACACGAAGCAGGTCATCAAGACTTTTCTACCTTACCGCTGGTTAAGTGGGATCACCAGGATTTGCCATTCGATCGAGCGCGCGAGTTACTGGATGGTCTGCTCGACTGGCGCACGCTGAAGCCATGGTCATATCGGAAGGCCCTTGGGTATTTACTGCGCTCACAAGAGGATTTCCGAGAAGTATTTCAGCTACGTAAGTTTGCCTCTAGGCATTCAGACTGGAAGCCATTCCTAGCGCATCTCTTGGGTTTCAGTGCCACTTTGATTGCCCAACATTACGAGAAAGAGCAGGAGCTATTAAAGAAGCAGGAAACCGCACAAACCATCAAGAACGAATTGGGTGGCTCTGTTGAAGACATCAGCAAGATTGAGGGCATTCTCTTGCTCAAACAAAAGGAAGTCGAAAAGAAGCAAAAACTGCTCGATGCCTTTGATTTCCGGGCACAAGACAAGGATCGAACCAAGCAACTAGTCGATGATGTTGATGAACACATCGCTGCGCTTAATGCCGAGCGCTATTCGCTGAACCAGAACAAGAAGAAGATCATGGCCTCGCTGGAAGAGGATCAGATTCTGTTCAACCCGGACGAAGCGCAACGTCTGTTCGAGGAGGCTGGTGTTCTCTTCAAAGGGCAGATCAAAAAGGACTTTCATCAGTTGATCGATTTCAATCGTGCGATCACGGATGAACGACGCGGTTACCTGCAGGAAGAACGTGCCGAAGTTGAGGCCGAACTCAAACGTGTTAACGCAGAGCTGAATTCGCTTGGTAAAAAGCGCTCAGAAATGCTGTCGTTCTTGAGTGGTACCGACATCTTTGGTAAGTACAAGCAGGTTTCCGACGAGATGATCACGCTGCGAGCCGATATCACGTCACTGGAGCGGCAACGCGGTTTTCTGCATAGACTCCAGGAGTTGCGTACGGAAATTCGAGCGTTGACGGAAGAGCGTGGTCATCTGCAGACTCAAGTCGAAGAGGATGTCGAAAGGCAGAATGCCGATCAAGAAAGCTTGTTCTCGGCGATCCGTTTATTCTTCAGCGAAATTGTCGAAGATGTGATCGATCGCAAGGCACTGCTGAGTGTATCGCCTAATCAGCTTGGACACTTGGAATTCAAGGCAGAAATTCTGGATGAGTCTGGCAATGCCACAAGCGCTGACATGGGACACACTTATCGCAAGCTGCTGTGCATTGCTTTTGACTTAGCGGTGCTGCGCGCTCATGCGGCCGACAAGTTTCCGCGCTTCGTGTACCACGATGGCGTATTTGAATCTTTGGACGACCGCAAGAAAGAAAACCTACTTGCAATCATCCAGCGCTACGCAGAATTGGGCTTGCAGCCAATTGTTACTCTGATCGATTCAGATCTTCCGGCACGGATTGATGGCACTCCAGTTTTCTCTGAAGAAGAAATTATCTTGACTTTGCACGATGAAAATGAACAGGGACGCTTATTCAAAACCAAGACATGGTGAGATTTAGTCGTGCAAACAATCGGTGTCAGATCCAGAATGAAGAATCAAAGACCAATATCAGGTCTTCTAATTTGGTTTTGAAAGATGATCCAATATGAAACCGTACTATTTATCCATTCTACGATATTGAACTGCCTCCGCAATATGCTGGTTGCTGATTTTCTCAACACCCGCCAAATCCGCAATCGTTCGCGCTACCTTGAGAATACGATGATACGCACGCGCGGAGAGATTCAAACGGCTGATGGCTTGTTTCAGGAGATTTTCGCTGGCAGCATCTAAAACACAATATTTATCGATTTCCTTAACGCTCAAACGGCTGTTGGTGCTTCCTTGCCGATTAAGCTGCAATCGGTGGGCTTTTTCAACACGCTCACGGATTACATTGCTTTTTTCGCCGGTCGTTTGTTGTTTCATCAATTCCTGCTGCGGTACGGTTGGTACTTCGATCTGCATATCGATGCGATCGAGTAACGGACCGGATATCCTTGCGCGGTAGCGGGTAACCTGATCCGGCGTACAGCGGCATTTGCCGTTGGAGTGTCCCAAATAGCCGCAGGGGCAGGGATTCATCGCGGCAATCAGTTGGAATTGCGCTGGAAATTCGGCCTGACGAGCTGCGCGGGAAATGGTGATTTTTCCAGATTCGAGCGGTTCGCGCAGCACTTCGAGGACTTTGCGGTCAAATTCGGCCAGTTCGTCGAGAAATAGCACACCGTGCATGGCGAGTGAAATTTCACCGGGACGCGGGTGGCTGCCGCCGCCGACTAGCGCGACTCCGGATGCCGTATGATGCGGCGAACGGAACGGTCGCTTTTTCCAATTCTGGATATTGAAACTGCCATAACTGAGGGACTGAATGGCTGCGGATTCGAGTGCTTCCGCTTCGGTCATGGGCGGCAGGATGCCCGGAAAGCGTGCTGCCAGCATGGATTTTCCGGTGCCTGGCGGACCGATCATCAAAACGCTATGGCCCCCCGCAGCGGCAATTTCCAATGTGCGTTTTGCATGCGTCTGGCCTTTGACTTCATCAAGATCCGGATAAACCGAGTCTTCGTTTTCATTTTCTGCGATACCGGAAAAACGGGATAAAGTTTCTTGCCCGGTTAAATGCGCACAGATTTGCAATAATGATTTGGCCGCGTAAATCGTCGCTTTTTTGACCAGTGCGGCTTCCACAGCATTTTGTTCAGGCAGCACAAAACTGCGGCCGGATTGCGACGCGTTGTAGGTCATCGCCAGCGCGCCATGAATCGGGCGCAATTCTCCTGTTAAGGCCAGTTCGCCGGCCCATTCGTATTGATCCAGCTTATCTTTGGGAATTTGCCCGGTGGCCGCCAGTATGCCTAATGCAATGGGTAAATCGAATCGTCCACTTTCTTTGGGCAGGTCGGCCGGAGCCAGGTTGATGGTGATGCGTTGCGCGGGGATTTTGAATTGCGCATTCTGCAGCGCGGCCCTGACACGGTCTTTACTTTCTTTAACCTCGGTATCGGGAAGACCGACGATAGTAAAGCTGGGCAAGCCGTTGGCGATGTGTGTTTCCACTGTCACCAACGGCGCTTGAACACCTGAAAGCGCACGGCTATAGAGTACGGCAAGTGCCATCTGGGCAGACGCAGGTTTAAGTTACACGGATGCGAATTGTAATTTACTCAAACATAACAGAAAATATAAATTTATTTGTCTGTCTCTGATGGTGTTTCGTGGGCATTCAGCCGCGCTTCCAGGTCGGCAACCTGGGCTTCAAGAATCATCAGTTTTTCACGGGTGCGCTGTAAAACTTCCTGCTGTACATCAAATTCATCACGCGTGACTAATTCAAGCCGGGAGAATGCGCCCGATAATAAGACCCGGATATTTTTCTCGATGTCTTTGGCCGGGCTATTTTGCATGATCTCGCTGACTTTGGCATTGATTTCATCAATTACATTTTTATTAAGCATCGTTGTTCTCCTTGTTGATTGATTTACCAGTTGATCAGCTGGTTAGTGAGCGACGTGATAAAATCTCACGCTGCGAAATTTCTTGCAATATTGAATTATCCATTGTTATTGAGAAGGGTTCCAGTTTTACTCTGCAAAGTGAATTTGTCACGCTTTTTAAAAGCAATTATTTTGGGTATTTTAGATCCCGGGAACGATAAATTATTTGGATATAGGAATGGAACGTATACAACAGCTTGAACATTGGATAAGGGTACAATTTCCCGGAAAATTATTCACGCTGGAGCCTGCTTCTGCGGATGCCAGCTTCCGGCGTTATTTCCGGGTTGGTTTCGATGATCAGACATTGATTGTGATGGATGCGCCGCCTCAATATGAAAATTGCGCACCCTTCTTGGATGTAGCAAAAATTCTGGCGGCGACCGGCGTGCATGTGCCCAAAATTCTGGGGCAAAATCCGGAGCTTGGCTTTTTGTTGCTATCCGACCTGGGTCACACAACTTTCTTGCACGCGCTCAAACAAACGCCTGAGCTGGCTAATCAACTTTATCGCGATGCCACCGATGCGCTGGTGCATATGCAAATGTCGCAGCGGATCGAGGGCTTGCCACTTTATGGTCAAGCGTTATTGCAGCAAGAACTTGATTTGTTTCCTGATTGGTACGTTGCAAAGCATTTGCAACTGAAGCTCTCAGAAAAACAGCAAACGGTTTTGCGCAATGCTTTTGCGCATATCCTGCAAAATAATCTGGCACAAGCCAAGGTGCTGGTGCATCGGGATTATCATTCACGCAATCTGATGGTCTCCACGCCGAATCCGGGTATTCTTGATTTTCAGGATGCAGTATATGGGCCGATTACGTATGACCTGGTGTCCTTATTCAAAGATGCCTATATCCGATGGGACGAAGACCGCATTCTGGATTGGACCATTCGCTATTGGGAAAAAGCACGCCAGGTCGGATTACCGGTAGCTGCTGATTTTTCGGATTTTTATCGGGATTTTGAATGGATGGGTGTACAACGCCACTTAAAAGTATTAGGGATTTTTGCCCGTCTTAACTATCGCGATGGCAAGGCGGCTTATCTAAACGATATGCCGCTGGTGATGGAATATCTGCGCGCAACGTGTGAGCGTTACCGGGAGCTTCGTGCGTTGCTGAGCTTATTGGATGAATTGCACCCAGCTAAATCAGGTCAGAAGGTTGGTTACACCTTTTAGATACACTCCTTATAGGGCGATGATTCTCGCGGCGGGGCGTGGTGAGCGCATGCGCCCGCTGACTGACGATATCCCCAAGCCTTTGTTAAAGGTTGGGGGAATGACATTGATTGAATATCAGTTGAGAAATCTGGCGCAAGCTGGTTTTGCCAATATCGTCATTAACCATGCGTACCTGGGTGCGCTGATCGAAAATGCCTTGGGCACGGGTGAGCGCTATGGTGTTAATATTCATTATTCGCCGGAACGGACGGTGCTGGAAACAGCAGGCGGAATAGCCAATGCTTTGCCGTTGTTGACAGATCAGTCCGGCAATCGACCGTTCCTGGTGGTCAATGCGGATATCTATTGTGAAATGGATTATGTATCGCTGTTGCCAGTAATGAACGCCATGCAATCGGAAGGGGCGCAGCTGGCGCATCTTGTATTGGTTGATAATCCATCGCATCATGCCGCAGGAGATTTTGCGTTGCAGCAGAATCAGATCCTGCTGGCAGGTGACAATCGATTAACGTTTAGTGGCATCGGCGTTTATCAACCGCAATTGTTTGGCGCAATAGAACCAGGGTTGGCGATAAAACTGGCTCCGTTATTGCGACAAGTTGTAGCAGAAGGCAAAGTAAGCGGTGAATATTTTTCCGGACGATGGATCGATGTGGGAACACCGCAGCGATTGGAAGCATTGGATGCGCAACTTAAATCGCAATCGGGGATCAAGTAATCAGTGGATGTAATAACTTGAGGCGGCAACTATGACATATATTCAACCTTTTATCGCCCGCCGCAAGCTTATGGCTGCTCAAATGCAAGCGGGTGTGGCAATCATTCCAACCGCACCGGAGCGGTTGCGCAATCGGGATGCGCATTATCCGTACCGGTTTGATAGCTATTTTTATTACTTGACGGGTTTTCGTGAACCGGAGGCAGTGTTGCTGATTGTTACCGCAACTGATCATGCACCGGTCCGGCATATTTTGTTTTGCCGTGAAAAAGATGCTGAGCGTGAAATTTGGGATGGTTTTCGCTATGGACCTGAGGCAGCCAGGGAGGTTTTCGGTTTTGACGAAGCGTATCCGATAACCCGATTGGAAGAATTGCTGCCCCGGTTACTTGCGGATCAGCCGGCGGTTTTTACTGCTTTGGGCTTGGATCAGAACTGGGATCAGCGTGTCGTTGGCTGGCTAAACCGGGTGCGTGAATTGGCGCGTACCGGCGTTGCTGCGCCGAACGAGATTCGTGACTATCGTGCAATACTGGATGAAATGCGTCTGATTAAAGGTACGGACGAATTGCAAATCATGCAGCGTGCAGCGGATATCTCGGCGCAGGCGCATCAACGTGCAATGCAGACTACAATCCCGGGAATGCGTGAGAACGAGATTGAAGCTGAACTGCTTTATACCTTCTGTCGGCATGGCGCACAGGCACCGGCTTATACTTCGATTGTTGCCGGAGGCGCTAACGCGTGCGTATTACATTATGTGCAGAATAATGCCGAGCTCAGATCCGGGGAGTTGTTATTGATTGACGCGGGTTGCGAGCTGGATGGTTATGCTGCGGATATTACGCGGACATTCCCTGTCAATGGAAAATTCACTGCTGCCCAAAGAGATGTGTATCAACTCGTGCTGGCTGCGCAGACGGCGGCTATATTGCAGGTGAAACCGGGAAATAGCTGGAACGATCCGCACCAAACCGCACTGGGCGTGTTAGCGCAAGGTTTTATCGATTTGGGATTATGTCGAGGTAGCGTGGAGGCTGTGCTGGAGTCCGGGGACTATAAGCGTTTTTATATGCATAGGACCGGGCATTGGCTGGGAATGGATGTGCATGATGTCGGAGAATACAAGCAAAAGGGTGAATGGCGTTTATTGCAACCCGGCATGGTAATGACAGTCGAACCGGGCTGTTATATTCGTCCGGCGGATAATATTCCGGAGCATTTCTGGAATATTGGTATTCGCATCGAGGATGATGTGGTGGTTACTCAAACCGACCATGAACTTTTAACCGTGGCAGCGCCCAAAACAATTGCTGCAATCGAGGAGTTGATGCAATGAATGATGAAGAGAAAAAAATTATTATCAGCCGGATTTCTGAATATCGTCAGAATGAATCGGGAGAATTTCAGCGTACGCCCGTTTCACCTTTAAATCGCTGGCTTACCTATGCAATGCTGATACCCGTTGTCGTGGTTATGGTGTTCGCCGGTATTTTCTTTTTTGCCGCTTTTCTGGCTTTAGTTGCTTTAGCAGTCGTGGTCGTCGGTATACGGTTCTGGTGGTTGCGCCGCAAATACGAGAAGGCCATGCAGCATTCCAATGATATGAACCGGCAATCGGCGGTAAACCCAACTGAAATCATCGAAGACGCACAAATTATTGAAGAGACCGAAATACACCGGAATGGACAGAAAAAATAATCTGTTGAATGCGGATAGTCTGTATTATTGCTCGGTAGTACGATCAATTAAATTAATTGGCTAAGATAATTTACTGAAATTCATTCACTTAGATTTGACTGCAATGAGTTTCAGTTGCCTTTCCGCGACACCCGGAAGAAAAGGCGTGAGATTTCCATTGACCCAGTTGGCATGTCCGCGACCGTAGTACGGCGAGAGCGGGTGGCCACTTTGACCTCCCGGCATATCAAAATAGCCATGTTCTTCCTGGCCTGGCGCCACTACGGAGCGTTGTGATGCGCCGAAGTTGGGGGATTGGACACGTGGCATGTTGTGGTCACCGGGTAGCGGATCACTCGGCATATCGAGCCATCGTGCAACCCAGAGTGGAAGTTTTTGACTGAGTGGATGCCGGATACGTGCTGCATTGACTTCTCCCCAGCTTCTTTCGCTAATGCCGCCATCTTGTTGCATTTGTTCTGCACTCTGCTGTGCGCTCAGATAGAGCAGCTCTTCCCAGTTCTTATACAATGCCGGCAGCAGATGTTGGGGTTGCTGTTCGATCAACTGCCACACGATTACTTCTGCTTGGCTCAGTCGGGGTAGTATAAAGGCTGCATCGTACTGCCGCACTTGGGCGGTAAGACCGTTCAGTACAATCTTTGTTACTTCATGGCGATACGTACGAACAATCCGGTAGGCGATCGAGTCCGTGGAAGCCTGTCCATCCCAATCAGTTAATGCGTTCTTCATAGCTGAAACCCACGGTAGCTTATCGTCCGCCGATTCCAGTACAGTGTTCAGTAATTGATACCATCGTGTTAACAAGAGCGCGCGTTGATCTAACTGGATAGCTTGCAGGTCTGCTACGGAAAATCGGTCGCGTGCAAATAGGCTGTCGCGAATTTGCGTGGCTCTTGCACCCAAGTCGTAGCCACCATTACCCAGGAGATCCAACAGATTACCTGAAACGGGCCGTGAATTCGCTGACCATAATCGTTGCGTGGCAGGGTTGTTGATGAGTGGATAGCGCTCAGGTTCCAGCCATCCGCTCCAACCGGCATCTGCAGTAGTCCAGTCAGCGGGTATGTGGGGATCATAAGCGCCGGACCGGATGGGGATGCGGCCTGCCAGTGTCCAACTGATATTGCCCTGACGATCACCGGCGATAAAGTTTTGTACCGGGATGCCAAATGTGGGCGCAATTTCTGCGGCTTGTTGCGCCGATTTGACCTGCTCCAGGTCAATCAATCTAAGATTGATGGCTTCCGGGCGCAATGCCGTCCAAGCTAACGCTAAGGGGGTTCTATCGTGATCTTGCGCCAGAATAGGGCCCCATTCGGTTTCTGAGATTTGCAGAATTTCATCTGCGGCATTACGGATACGGATGGTTTCAGGGTGAATCTTGATCGGCTGCCATCCGGTTGAACCCAGGTACCGCGTTGGATCGTCGGCATCAGTTTTTATCCGTACCCAGTCGGAGAAATCTCCGTGGCTATTGGTGAAGCTCCAGGCGATGTGCCGATTTGAGCCGATTACGACTGAAGGCACCCCCGGTAAGCTGATGCCGGTAATATCGTGAAACTGATCCGTAGCTGTTGCATCAGGATAGATAAGGCGGGTTCTGAACCACAGGTTAGGTACGCGCAATGTCAAATGCATGTCATTAGCGACGATAGCTGCACCGCCGGTCAGTGCCCCGGCAACTGCAAAACTGTTGCTGCCCGGCGATTGTTCGGTGGCTAATGAACTGCCGTCGAATAGTTTCTTGTCTAATGCTTGCAGATTGAGGTGTGCCTCTGACGGAAGTACCGGTAATGCGATGGGTTCATCAATCAACGGCGCATCCCAATTTCCTGCAGGAGCGTTGAGAAATCGATAAACCGACTCGGGTAGCATCGCGCGCAGGCTGGATAGTGCCAGTTCACGATAAATATTGGATTCGTTCAGAGTAAAAAACATTGCAGCAATCACTAAGATGCTGTCTTCATTGCGCCATTCCACAGGTTGAGTTTGTGTCAGTAGGTATGGAAAAGGACGTGCTGTCAACGCTGTAATGCCCTGATTTATTCCATCCCGGTAGGCATCGAGCAATTGTAATTGGGTCTCGGGTAATTGTTGTAAAACTGCGACGGCGCGGGCACGCATCCGAAATGCACGCGCTTTGCGATCATGTGCGAGCGATGCGGTGCCCAATAATTCGGATAATTCACCTGCAGCCTGCCGACGCATCAAATCCATTTCAAAGAAGCGTTCCTGTGCATGTACATAGCCCATGGCCAGCGCGAGATCCAAACGATTTTTGCCTCTGAAGGTTACGCTGCCGAGTGCATCCCGGTCGATGAGTACAGGTGAGGATAATCCAAAAAGCGGCGCTTCGCCGTCATACTGCGGCAAACTTGCGCGCAGCAGCGAGCCGCTGATAAGAATCAATAAACCTGCGATAAGCAGCCCTGTTGCAAAAATGTACAGAGCAAGACGTAAAGTAAACTGCATCGGATCATCACAAAAATAAACGGGTGAATCATATCTCAATCCAGTTCAGATCTGCCATAACCCGTTGACTGAGAAACTATCTACCGCATTGGTAATAGAGCGCTATATGACGACTATTCATGTTTCAGCAATAAAGGGGATGATTCCTTCCTTATTCCCAATATTGGATTCAGATAATACCAATGATAATTCATTCATGGAAATTTGGAGCTTGCCATGTCTGAAGAAAGTGATTTAGAACGTACGGAAGAGGCCACGCCCAGGCGCCTGGAGAAGGCGCGGGAAGAAGGCCAGGTGGTGCGTTCTCAAGAACTTACTTCATTTACTTTGTTGATGGCTGCAGCTGTCGGGATATTGATGCTGGGTTCGGCTTTAATGGAAAAGCTGGTGAAAATCATGCAATCCGGCATGCAACTGGATCGGGAGCTGGCGTTTCAGTCTGAATTGATGATCAATCGTTTTTATGAATTTGCGATTGAAGGTTTGATCTCGATGGCCCCATTGCTGTTTTTGCTTTTGGTTGTAGCATTTTTTGCTCCCATGCTGCTGAGTGGCTGGCTTGTCAGTGCTAAGGCGGTTATTCCCGATTTCAAACGCATTGATCCGATAAAAGGTTTTGGTCGTATTTTCTCAATGCGTAGTCTGATAGAACTTGTTAAGGCCATCCTTAAAACCATACTCATCGGAGGGGTGGCGGCATTGGTTATTTGGCATAACAAAGACTCCGTGATGGCGTTGCTAACAGTATCTATTGACTTGGGAATTAGCCGCACCGGTGATTTCCTGGCAATGAGCTTTCTGCTGATCATCAGCGCAATGATCATAATAGTTGCGGTTGACGTGCCTTTTCAAATTTGGGAACACGCGAAGCAATTACGTATGACGAAAGAAGACGTGCGTAAAGAATACAAGGAAAGCGAAGGCGATCCATACGTTAAGGCCCGCATCCGTAACCTGCAAAGGGAGGCGGCACGCCGTCGCATGATGTCTGAAATTCCCAAAGCAGATGTCATTGTCACCAATCCTACACACTATGCCGTGGCATTGCGTTATCAAAGTAACATGCGTGCCCCCAAAGTTGTTGCTAAAGGAGTGCATTTACTGGCTGCACGTATTCGGGAGATCGCTACGGAGCATCGCATACCCATTCTTGAGGCACCGCCCCTTGCACGGGCTTTGTATCACCACACGGAACTGGAAAGCGAAATACCGGAAAAACTGTATACCGCAGTGGCCGAGGTTCTGGCTTACGTTTTTCAGTTACGGCGATATAACGAATATGGCGGTACTGAACCGAGGCCACCGGTTGATGTGCCTGTTCCGGAGGAGCTGGATCAGGCGAACCTTGCGGTTTAGTTGAGTGGGTAGCCTTTAAATTAATTTTTCTTTAAGTTTTTTATTGCGGAAACTATGAATACTGCGATTGCATTGTCATCTTTAGCAAATATTAGTAATTTCAGGACCTTGGCTGGACCGGTTCTGATTATTATGATCCTGGCCATGATGGTGTTGCCATTGCCGCCTTTTATACTGGATCTATTGTTTACCTTTAATATTGCTATCGCCATTATCGTGCTCATGGTGAGTTTGTACACTAAGAATCCGCTTGATTTTGCAGTATTCCCGACCATCCTGCTGATTACAACTTTATTACGATTATCGTTAAATATCGCTTCAACCCGAGTTGTTTTGCTTGATGGACATACCGGGCCTGATGCTGCCGGTAAAGTGATCGAGGCATTCGGACACTTTCTGGTGGGTGGGAATTATGCAGTCGGTCTGGTGGTATTCATCATTCTGGTAGTCATCAACTTCGTCGTGATTACAAAAGGTGCGGGGCGTATCGCTGAAGTCAGCGCGCGTTTTACACTGGATGCCATGCCCGGCAAACAAATGGCTATTGATGCCGATCTGAATGCTGGATTAATTGGCGAGGAAGAAGCGCGTAAACGTAGACAGGTTATTTCTCAGGAGGCCGATTTTTATGGATCCATGGATGGTGCCAGTAAGTTTGTGCGCGGTGATGCGATTGCCGGCATATTGATTATGCTGATTACCATTGTCGGTGGATTGACGGTCGGTGTCATGCAGCACGATATGGAATTAAGCTCAGCAGCGAAGAACTATACTTTGTTAACGATTGGTGATGGTCTGGTGGGTCAAATTCCGGCATTGATTATTTCTACCGCTGCGGGTTTGGTGGTGAGCCGTGTGACGACTGATCAAGATCTGGGTGAGCAGGTTTTAAGTCAGCTATTTAATCAACCGCAAGTATTGGTGATTACCGCCACAATTTTAGCTGTGATGGGACTTATTCCGGGAATGCCAAATTTTGTGTTTCTTTTTATTGCTTCCGCCCTGGGTGCAATAGCGTATTGGAAGAAAAAACCCCCAATCACGCAACCGATTGAGCCTATTGTTCCGGAAATACCAACGATTGAAAAGACTGATGCCAGTTGGAATGATGTAACTCCAATCGATACATTAGGACTAGAAGTCGGCTATCGTTTGATTCCTTTGGTCGATAAAGCGCAGCAAGGGGATCTGCTCAAAAGAATTAATGGCATACGCAGGAAATTTGCTCAGGAAATCGGCTTTCTCCCACCTGTGATACATATCAGGGATAACCTGGAGCTACGACCTAACGCTTATCGTATTACGTTAAAAGGTTCCGTCATTGGTCAGGGGGAGTCCTACTCCGGTATGTATCTGGCGATAAATCCAGGACAGGTCACGATGCAATTACCCGGAACAGCTACCAATGACCCGGCATTCGGGTTGCCGGCAGTGTGGATCGAAGCTGCTTTCCGTGAACAGGCACAATTGCATGGCTACACTGTGGTTGATGCCAGCACGGTAGTAACGACGCATATCAATCACTTGATCCATGCGCACGCTGCTGAATTATTAGGCAGACAGGAATTGCAGAAACTACTGGATCATCTTAATACACAATTTCCCAAACTTATTGAAGATCTGGTTCCAAAATTATTACCGCTCTCAACGGTGCAGAAAGTTTTGCATAACTTGCTGCAGGAGAGTGTTCATATCCGGGATATGCGTACCATTATTGACGTTTTGACTGAGCATGCAGTTCAAACCCAGGACGCTATCGAGCTGACTGCAATTGTCAGAACAGCCTTGGGGCGCGCTATTCTTGATCAATACTATCCTGCAGGCTCAGATGTGCAGGTGATGAGTTTGCATCACGAATTGGAAAATATTCTTAGCCAGGTAATGCAAACTGGTGCAGGGCAAGGCGCCGGGATTGAGCCTGGGCTTGCCGATACGTTGTTGAAAGAAGCTCACAGTGCAGCACAGCAGCAAGAGAAGCTCGGATTGCCGATTGTATTGCTTGTTCCGGGGGCTATTCGCTTTTTACTGGCTAGATTTTTACGCCGAGCACTGCCTCAATTAAGAGTATTGGCTCATTCCGAAATTCCCGATTCAAGAAGAATCAAGATCACTTCCGTCGTTGGAGGTAACAAATGAAAGTAAAGCGTTATATTGCATCTACATCCCGAGAAGCCATGCGCCAGGTTAAAGAAGAGCTTGGCGACAATGCCGTCATATTGTCCAATAGAAAAACCAGAGATGGTGTGGAAATCATGGCATTGGCTGATTCTGAAATGTCTAATCTAGTGCCATCACAGCCCTTACCTGCTTCACCTTCAGCGAATGCTGCTTACTATGAACAAAATAAAGAACTGAGTAAAGAAATCGCTTCTGCTGAATCATATTCGGAACTGCTTGCGTTAACGAGTGATCAGGAAGGCATCAGAAAAAGCACGAATGATGTAATGACAGCTTCATTTGCACGCGACATTATTGCTGAAATTCAAGCCATGAAAAATGCGCTGGAAGATCAGCTGAATGCTGTTGCATGGGGAAATTTTATCCAACGTAAGCCGGAGAAATTGAAACTGCTTCGCACTTTGCTGGATTCAGGTTTTAGCCCGTTATTATCACGCCGGTTAGTGGAGAAATTACCCCCTGAGCTTGATTACGAGTTGAGTCTGAAGCAGGCAATGTCGGCATTAGCTTTTAATCTACATACTGTTGCCAGCGATGAAATAATAGAAAAGGGCGGCATTTATGCATTGATCGGCCCCACAGGCGTTGGTAAAACGACTACGACTGCAAAATTGGCGGCTCGTTGTGTAATCCGGCATGGCGCGGATAGGGTGGCATTACTCACGACTGACAGCTACCGCATTGGTGGTCATGAACAGTTGAGAATCTATGGGCGATTATTAGGTATTCCGGTGCGTACGATTAAAGATACTGAAGATTTGCAATTGACACTATCGGAACTGAGAAACAAGCACATGGTGTTAATTGATACTGTTGGGATGAGTCAGCGTGATCAAATGCTTGCCGAGCAGATTACCATGTTGAGTAATTGTGGTACCGATATCAAACGCATGCTGATATTAAGTGCTGCATCCAATGGGAAAACACTGGATGAGGTGATTTCTGCCTATCATAAAAATGGTATTTACGGCTGTATCATCACAAAAGTCGATGAAGCTGCGAGCTTGGGTGTGGCACTGGATGCCGTTATTCGAAGAAAGTTAGTGCTGCATTATGTCGCCAACGGACAGAAGGTTCCGGAAGATATTCACGCAGCTAATCCGCGTTATTTATTGCATCGTATTTTTAAATCCACTCCTGGTGATTCGGCTTTTACTCTGCAAGATGCCGAATTTGCTTTGGTAATGGCGACAAAGAATAGTACTGAAACAGTGCAAACTGGAAAGAAATCATCGGCGGGATTCTTCCATGACTAAATTGATGCTGCACGATCAGGCGATGGGGTTACGCAAACTACCATCATTCCAAGCACCTGATTCAGCTCGTGTTTTTACTATCGCAGGAGGAAAGTCCAGAATTGGAAAAACCAGTATTGTTGTGAATCTGGCTGTCGCTTTGGCTCGGAAGGGACGGCGCGTATTGCTGATTGATGAGAATCCTTGTCATAACAACATTTGTACCAATCTGGGATTGCGGGCACGCTTTGATTTACTCCATGTGATTTATAAGGATAAAAAGTTAAATCAGGTACTTTTGCAGGGTCCTGAGAATATCGCCATATTATCCGCCATGCGCGGTATCCATGCACTAAACAAGTTGAATCCGCTCGAACAAGACTGGCTTGTCAGAAGTTTCTCAGAGTTAACTCATTCCGTTGACATTGTTTTGATAGATACGGCTATTGCAGGAACAACACATGTATTACCACTAAGTTTGGCCTCGGAGCAGGTGATGATGGTGATCTCGGGATCAGCCGCATCCCTTACGGGTGCGTATGTACTGATTAAGATCATGAGCCAGGAGTATACAAGAAGGCATTTTCTCATATTGGTGAATAAGGCGGGGTCGGAAGCTGAATCGTTTGCAATTTACCAAAATTTTTACAAAGTAGCTCGTCAATATCTATCGGTAACGCTTGAATATGCTGGCTATATTCCAAACGACGAGAGATTGCGCAGTTCAACACAATTATGTAAGCCTGTGCTGGAAACATACCCATCTTCACAGGCTGCAATTTGTTTTGGGCAGGTGGTGCAAAATATTTTACGCTCCTCTTGCCCAGATAAGTATCACGGGGGGATTGATAATTTCATACAACGATTGATTCAAACAAGTCATCTGAGTATGGCCAATTTTATGGTGTGATTGATATGTATACTGCGACTGGAACTAAAGCAATTGATAAAGATCAGTTTATAGCTGAATTTACGCCACTGGTGAAACGTATTGCCTACCACATGATGACTCGATTACCCGCTAGTGTTCAGGTTGATGATCTGATTCAAGCCGGTATGATTGGTTTGCTAGATGCTATCAATCGTTATGAGGGTTCATACGGGCGGCAATTTGAGAGTTATGCGGCACAGCGCATACGGGGTTCAATATTGGATGAGTTGCGCGAGGCGGATTGGTTGCCGCGCAGTATACGAAAAAAAATGCGCCGTATTGAAGCAGCTGTGAATTTATTAGAACAGCGCAATGGTTGCGCGCCTAATGAACTGGATTTGGCCAAAGAATTAGATATGTCACTGGACGAATACCATGAGACCTTGCAAAGCGCACGAGGTGCACAATTAATTTATTACGAAGATTTTCAACAAGATGATGAAGAGCCTTTCTTGGATCGTTTATTTATCGACTCTGAGGGAGATCCCTTAAATGCGCTGTTGGATGAGAATTTTCGCAACCAGCTAATTGCCGCGATTGATAATTTGCCTCCCCGGGAAAAACAAATGATGGGGATGCATTATGAGCAGGAAATGAATTTAAGAGAGATAGGCGAAGTGCTTGGAGTCAGCGAGTCCAGAGTTTGTCAACTGCATACTCAAGCTGTTGCAAGGCTTCGCAGTCGTTTGAGAAATCTTTGAGAAGCAAGAAATACTGATTATCCGGTGATCTGATTGGATTTTGGGATGAATAAAAAATCAAAGATGGATGTGAATAGTGTCGCCGGTATTGTATTGGCTTTTGTTGCGATCATCGGCGGGCAATTTCTTGAAGGAGGGCATGTAGGATCTTTACTGCAGGTAGCAGCTTTTCTAATTGTTATGGGAGGGACTATTGGCGCTGTGTTATTGCAAAGCCCAGTCAAAGTTTTCGTTAATGGAGTGAAAATGGTCAGTTGGGTGTTTTACCCGCCTGAAAACTCTCCCCAGATTTTAATTAAGCAAGTTGTCAATTGGTCTAATATTTCACGCAAAGAAGGCATGTTGGCGCTGGAATCGTATATACCTGCAGCCAAAGACGCATTCTCAAAAAAAGGCTTGCAATTGCTTGCTGATGGCAGTACGCCGGAGAAATTACGCGAAGTCTTGGAAATTGATATCACGGCCTTAGAGACACATCAACGGCAATCCGCACGAATCTGGGAAGCAGCTGGTGGTTATGCGCCCACCATTGGCATTCTGGGCGCTGTGCTGGGTCTGATTCATGTAATGGAAAATTTATCGGATCCCAGTTTGCTGGGTAGTGGCATTGCAGTGGCTTTTGTGGCAACCATTTATGGTGTTGGATTGGCCAATCTCGTTTTCTTGCCAATTTCAAATAAGCTGAAAAATATTATTGGTGAGCATGTCGTTATGCAAGAAATGCTGATGGATGGCTTTGTCGCGATCGCAAACGGTGAGAATCCTCGACTGATAGAAAGCCGATTGAAAGGATACTATATTTAATACTCTTCAAGTGTTGATTTAATCATAAGCTATTGAATGATAAATAGAAGAAAGAAAATAAATGAGAGTCCGCTCGAAAATCAGGAGCGCTGGCTTGTTTCCTATTCGGATTTTATAACCTTATTATTTGCTTTTTTCGTAGTAATGTATGCAGTTTCATCGGTAAATGATGGAAAATATCGTGTGTTAAGTTCTTCATTGGTTACCGCGTTTAAAAATAGCAGCTCATCTATTTCTGAATCTCCACAAACGACTGAGTTTTCACCGCTTCAAAATGAGCATTCAAATCAGGACAGCTTGATCAAGCTTGCAGATAATTTCAGTAATCAGAAAGCAAGAAAGCAAGAGAAAATGAAAGGTATGGCTAAGAATATTCTCCATGCGCTGGAACCATTGGTGAAGAATGGCCAAGTGAGAGTGACCCAAAATTCTTTAGGAATCACAGTTGAAATTAATGCCAGTGTTCTTTTCTCACCAGGGCAAGCTAAGCTTGCCGAAAACTCAATCTTATCACTTCAAGCGATTGCAAATGTGATCAAAGGCCACGAGCATGAAATTAATGTAGAAGGCCATACAGATAATTTACCTATAAATACAGAGAATTTTCCATCAAATTGGGAGTTATCTTCCGCACGTGCAAGCAGTGTAATCAGGCTATTCATTGAAAAGGGCGTTGAAGCTCATCGGCTTACTGCAATAGGTTACGGTGAAAATAGACCAATAGAAAGCAATGAGACATTTGAAGGAAGAAAAAGAAATCGTCGCGTGACGGTCATGATCTTGTCGACGGATCCTGATAAGATAACGGAAATTCCCATCGCTGAAAATTAAGTGAAGGGATTCCTGAATAGCTATGATTTCGGGCGACTTATAAATATATGGTATATAGTGGATTTGATTTAAGAATACGTATTTCTATTCTCGGAAGAGATTGTTCAAGGGGTATACCTTAGATATAGGTCTGACCTTTAGGTCCATAAAGTGCAACATTACCAGTTGCTCCATGAAGCGCAGCAAAAGACCGTAGATTGTGTTGCAGTCGGTTTGCAATAATCAAGCCATTAGAATGAGTGAATTGTTGGGCCGTTTTGGCAAGATTTAATAATTCTTTCCATAAAGCTTTTATTTCGGAGAAACTGGAGTTTTGTACCGCTAATTCATTTAGCCAAGAGTCTATACTCTTTCTTTCTGAAGGCAGTCCTATTTTCAGGAAAAAAACGTTACGATCATCATCGTGTTGTATTAGTTCTTGGATCAGTTTTATTTTATTGGAAGCGAGGCGATCTATTTCTTCTAGTTTTCCTTCAATAAGGGCACTTTCTTCTTTTTTAAGGATTTCTATAAAAATACGTAGTGTGTCGCTTTCGGTTTTCAATTCATTCATGAAGCGCGTAAAGTCTGTGTGGCAAGACATCACGCAGCACCTTTTTTGGATTGAATCAACTCTTTTACTGTTTCAAGCAATCTGTCGGCAACTACTTCCGGATTAATTTGAAAATTTCCTTCACTTATAGCTTGTTTTATTTCCTGAACACGTGCTGTATTTACAATTGAGCCATTTTCAGTAGTACTGTCGATTGTTTGTAGTTTTGTAGCATTAGGACTTAAATGCACATTATTTTCTTGGTTCGTACTCGGATTCGGTGTGATATCAGCACGTCTTTTTCCATCATTAACAGATACAATTGATACGGGCTGTAAAGATTTATCTATTTTCATTTTTATAACCTCATGGCGAATTCATTAAATATTTTATCGACATCTTTATTTAGAACTTTAGAATTAAAGTGCTTGCTGAAGCTCTGGAGTATTAGAGAAAATGATTTACAATAGTCCTACGGTGTTAGTTGGTAGGAAGTTTAGGAGCTTTAAAGAAAATATATTTTTCGACTAGCTTCCCGATAGCCATGTTAATGTTATCTCTTGTTGTAAACCTATGGTATTACCTTATATCAGTAGTAAAATGCCTATAATATTCAAAGCAATTGTGAGTGCATTTCGTGATTTATTTCGTTTAAGAATTGCATGGATTACTGTTTGGCCGATTATAGCTTCATTACTGTTTTGGTTGGTAGTTGGATTTGTTTTTCAGGATAATTTTTCTAAAATAATTTATCAGATTTTGGACAAAATTGGTGTCGGTGAGTGGCTGCAAAATTTGGAATCAGATTGGATTGCATCGATAGTTCTAGGTTTATTTGATATTTTAGTACTTATTCCTCTTGTAATCGTTACGACACTGATTATTACGGCCATATTTGTATTGCCGGCATTAATTGGTTTGGTGGCGCGCCGTTTTTATCCCGATTTGAAGCGTGAATATGGAGGGTCTATTAGTGGCAGCATTGTCAATGCGGTAATCGCCAGTATTGTTTTTATATTCATCTGGATAGTTTCGTTGCCATTGTGGGCGGTTGGAGCAGGAATTATTATCCCTTTCGTGGCCGCAGCTTTTATGAATCAACAATTATTTCGCTATGATGCGTTATCGGAGCATGCCACCAAGCACGAAATTAGCAAAATTTGCTCAGAGAACAGATATTCATTATGGGGGCTCGGGCTGTTGACGGGCTTGGTGCAATTTATACCTTTTCTTAATTTATTGGCTCCAATTTTTACTGCACTTGCGTTTATTCATTTTGGACTAGAGCATCTAAAACTTTTGCGCGCGAAAGAAATGGCAAAACAAAATATTAATCAATAAAAAATAAACTTTCAGATACTCAAACAGATTTCTTTTTTGATCAAGTTTCTAATCAGCTGTGAACATGCATAGTTGGGATCCAAATTTTATGGATCTTTCGCCTATATTTGAACCATTTGCATATTTGAGAAAGGATTTCTCAAATATGCAGTACTGGCCTGAACCTAATGAGCTTAACAAATTATGTCCCATGTCAAATCAACAAATATATACTCGATCAGGTAAATCTATTTTATTTATACCCCAGGTAATTGTGAAACATTACCATGGACAACCTTATGAATCGAGAATTTTTTTGACTGGTCAAGTGCAAACTAGAGCTAATAATTGGCATGATTTTTTTAATGCTTTAGTGTGGAAAATACTGCCGCGTGCTAAATCAGCGCTTAATCAATTGCATTATCAAGCACAACTGTCTGAGTTAGCGATTAAAGCAGAAAATAGGTGCAAATTAAGAGACGCAGCAACGCTATTCGATGAATCTGGCGTCATTATCATCAGCAGTCATGAATTATTGATTCGGCTAATAAAAGGCTTTGAGTGGAAAGAATTGTTTTGGCGGCAGCGTACCACCGTATTATCATCAATGCGATTTTTTGTTTTTGGCCACGGAATATACGAAAAAGCATTAAACCCTTTTATCGGTATGGCTGGTAAAGCAATTATTTTCAAGGTAAAGGAAGATTTTTTCTTGCAAGATTTATTTAATCAACTCCACTCAGTAGATTTAATGCTGGAACAATTTTTGCTCTGCAGACTGTCATCTAGTGCAGATCTGACGCCAATCCCATTGTTAGGTTATCCGAAGTGGGATGCGAATAATTGCCATGAATCCTATTATGAAAATAAGGAATATTTTCGTGATCGTCGTCAATTTAAGTGCACTTAAAAAAATTACATTCTATTTTGAATAACTTATTAATTAATAGAAAATTGAAATGAGAATACTCTTAGTAGCGCTATTAATTGCGTTATTTTTCATTGTCACTATATCTAAGGCGGATAATTTTTCGCCGGAAAGTGCTGAAGGTGCTCGTGCTGTAAGTACAGAAACGGCTAAGGAAACACTGATCTATTCGATCACATCGAATAGAGTTGCTGCTGAGATCTCGTCATTTACTGGAAGGGCGTCCTTTGACGGAATCGATCTTTGATGCAATCAGCTGAACGCGGATTATTTCTTCGCGAAGGCACGATTGTTGATGCTACGCTGATTTCAGCCCCTCCTTCGACTAAGAACAAGGAACGGGCGCGTGATAGCGAAATGCATCAAACCAAGAAAGGCCAGCAATGGCACTTCGGCATGAAGGTACACATCGATGTCGATGCGCAATCAGGGCTTGTTCACACCCTGATCGGAACGGGCAGCCAATGTCCACGATGTTACTCAGGCACAGGCGCTGCTGCATGGTGATGAAACCGATGTGTTTGGTGATGCGGGCTATCCAGGCATTGAAAAACGACAAGAGAATCCTGAATTGCCCGTAACCTGGCATATTGCAATGCGTCCTTCCAAGCGCAAGGCATTGCCCAAAACAACAGCAGGCGAACTGATGGGAAGCTTGAACATGCAAAAGTCGGCATTCGCGCCAAGGCTGAGCATCCCTTTCATGTTGTAAAGAATCTGTTCACGCACCGCAAAACCCACTACAAAGGAATGGTCAAAAATAACGCTCAGATGTTTTCACTGTTTGGGCTTGCCAACTTGCTGCTGGCTCGCCGGTGGTTATGTAGCTCAGCCAGCCGGATTGCGTCTTAAAGACAAGAATTGAGGGGAATAATGCAAGAAATAGCGCAATTCAAGCCAGAATATGGCAAATTCTAACCTAATACCCCAAAACCGTTCGCTTAGCCCCTGGGGTGCGGTGTATTAATCAGCGTTTTCCTAAATTACTTTTTTCGATAAGGAATATTTATTTTTTGATGTTAGAAGCTTGAATGATTATAGAATGGGGCATGTTCCTGGTGCGTATCATCTTTCTGTAGAAAGTGATTTTGATGAGCAAAAATTAAGTGGGATAGTAAAAAGATCAACCTGTTGTTATGTATTGTAACGGTACTTCGTGCCTGGGTAGCTCAATTACGATAGAAAAAGCAATTGGGTGGGGATGGACAAATATTTTTTATTATCCTTGGATGAGTTTCTTGTAGAGATTTTGATGAAAACACTTTTATTTAGAGTAGCGGTTATGTATTTTTGCGAACCGGGTACGTATTTTGTTAAAATGTAATGTTAAATTTACTAATTTATTGGAGTATTTAATGGCAATTGAAAGAACTTTATCAATTATTAAACCGGACGCTGTTGCAAAAAATGTGATTGGGCAGATTTATTCTCGTTTTGAATCAGGCGGCTTAAAAATTATTGCCGCGCGCATGGTACATTTGTCACAATCTGATGCGGAGCAATTTTACGCAGTGCATCGTGAGCGGCCGTTTTTTAACGATCTGGTTAGCTTTATGATATCCGGGCCTGTGATGGTGCAAGTACTGGAAGGAGAGGATGCGATTAAGAAAAACCGCGATTTAATGGGTGCAACCGATCCCAAGAAAGCTGAAAAAGGAACTATTCGTGCTGATTTTGCTGATAGCATTGATGCCAATGCAGTGCATGGCTCAGATGCATTAGAAACGGCAATGGCCGAAATTGCCTGTTTTTTCCCCACATTAAATGTTTATTCTCGTTAAAAGTAATGAGTATCTAAATCGTGTCGGTTAATTTGTTAAATTATGATAACAAAAGTCTAGTTGATTTTTGTACTGAAATTGGTGAAAAGCCTTTTCGTGCAAGGCAATTATTGCGGTGGATTCACCAGTTTGGCATAGCTGATTTTGATTTAATGAGCGATCTGGCAAAAAGTTTGCGCGAGAAGCTTGCCACGCAGGCGGTTATTGAGCTGCCAGCGATTATGTCTGATTATGTGGCAGCCGATGGCACACGTAAATGGTTGTTATCAGTTGGTGCAGGAAATGGTATAGAGACTGTCTTTATTCCAGAAATTAGTCGTGGCACTCTATGTATTTCAAGTCAGGTTGGATGTGCATTGGCTTGCACTTTCTGTTCTACAGGAAAGCAAGGATTTAATCGCAATTTAACTGTTGCCGAGATTATCGGACAGTTATGGATCGCAAATAAGATGCTTGAAACTTGTGGTGATGATACAAAATTACAAACCAAAAGAGCGGTTACTAATGTTGTCATGATGGGGATGGGTGAGCCGCTGGCCAACTTTGAGAATGTTGTAACAGCCCTAGATTTAATGTTGGATGATCATGCCTATGGTCTTTCCCGGCGCCGTGTAACGGTTAGTACTTCCGGGTTAGTGCCTGCTATCGATCGATTACGTGAGCGTTGTCCGGTTGCTTTGGCTGTTTCATTACATGCTCCGAATGATACGTTGCGCGATCAACTGGTTCCAATCAACAAGAAATACCCGATTAAAGAGTTATTGGCCGCTTGTCAGCGTTATTTGTCGGCTGCGCCCAGAGATTTTATAACTTTTGAGTATGTCATGCTCGATGGTGTTAATGATAGTGTAGCGCATGCGTGCGAGCTTGTGAAATTGGTACAAGACATTCCCTGTAAGTTTAATTTAATTCCGTTCAATTCTTTTTCAGATTCTGGATATAAGCGTTCATCAACTGAAGCAATAAGAGTGTTTCGTGATGTGTTAGTGCACGCAGGGCTTATTACAACTGTCAGAAAAACACGGGGCGATGATATCGCGGCTGCTTGTGGTCAGCTTGCTGGTCAGGTGAAAGATAAAACGCATCGTTTGACTCGATTAAAAATAGAAACGATCCAGTGAAATTATATTCGCCCTTATTATTTCTATTTCTGATAGGGCTGGGTAGCTGTGTACAGCATAATGCAGAAACCGGGATGCCCATTCAGGATAAGGGAGATCGTGCATTACAAAGCGCAAAAATTCATACAGAGTTGGCGGCTGAATATTTTTACCGGGGGCAATTGGATGTGGCAATTGAGGAAGTTAATGAGGCATTGAAGGCACAATCGAATTATGCGCCTACATACAGTGTGTTAGGGCTTATAAATATGACCTTAAATGAAAACAGTAAAGCGCTAGAAAATTTTGAGCGAGCTATTCGAATGGCACCAAGAAACCCAGAAATTAATAATAATTATGGGTGGTTTTTATGTCAGCGTTTTCCGCAACGCATGGATGATGCCATTAATCATTTTATGGTAGCTGCTAGAGATCCCCTTCATTCAACACCCGAAATGTCTTACACTAATGCCGGGATCTGTGAAACTAAACGTCAAAAATACATTGAAGCGCAGTTACTTTTTCAAAATGCATTATCAATCCAGTCCAATTATTCACCTGCAATTATTGGACTGATCGATATTGATTTTGAACGCGGAAATTTGACAGAGGCAAGGTCTAAACTTTCTCAGTTTCTGCAAAATTATGCACCTACAGCCGAAAGTTTATTGCTGGGAATAAAGATTGAGCGAGCCTTGGATAATCAACTGGCAGTTGATAGTTATATCTATCAACTGCAAAAGCATTTTCCTGAATCCAAAGAAGCCGTGTCGATTCGAGAAGGAAAGATCAGATGACGAATGTTAATGATGAAATGAACAAGAATGTAAATCAACACGCTGAAGATATTGATTCCATTACATCTGATTCTAGTATAACAACCGAAAATCATTCACCTGGATACGATACTTCAAAGTCGCATCAGGGAGTACACGAAAATATGCAAAATTCGGAAAGGAGGAGTATCGAATCAGTTATTGGAGAGCAATATAACAATCTCGATTCAATTGCTTCAAATTTAAACGTTCATCACCATGAACATATCGAGGTAAGTAATAACCATAATGAGATAGTAAGTAGTCTTGATCATATAAAACCCCAAAATGAATTAAATGATATTGATTCTATGGGCATTGTGCAAAGTGTTGGGCATTTGCTGCGCAGGGCAAGAGTTAGGAAGAATATGAGTATTGAGGATGTATCAAGGCAGTTGCGTCTTTCAATACAACAAATTGAAGCAATTGAAAACGAGGATTTTGAGAAGTTGCCTGGAAAAACATTTTTACGCGGGTTTATTCGTAATTATGCCAATCTTGTGCAACTAAACCCCATGCAATTATTACAATTACTTCCAGAGTCAACTCGAATAATATCGACCTATGAGCGGACTCCATTTAGAAATAAACAATTATCGTTTTCTTCAAGTCGTGAGAACTCTGGTAATAACTCACTTGTGATCGCCATTATTTTAGCTATTATGGTTTTAGGCACATATTTTATTTTTGAGAATAATGGATGGAATAAAGATTCTAATATCAGTTCGGTGGGTAGCGCCGCGCAGTTAGAATCTGGCACAACTTCCATGGAGATTCGATTGCCAATGTCAACAGTTGTAGATAATACCGTGAACTTGCCGATAATGTCATCAATGACCCTTACTAACACACTTAACGATCCGGGAAAGGCAGTAGCAGAACTAAATGCAAAAACTGAGCTTATTCCAGCTGAAGAAAATATTATTGCTCAATCTAATGAGTTGCAGAACGAAAAAACCAGCGATTCAGGTAATTTATATTTTAAATTTATAGCGGACTCATGGGTGAAGGTGGTAGATGCTAAGGGTGTTGCTTTGTTTGAGCAGCTTATGAAAGGTGGTAGCGAGCAAATTGTCGTAGGTAAAAGACCGCTATCGATTGTTATAGGCAATGCATCGGGTGTTAATCTCACCTATAATGATAAGGAAATTAATATTTCTTCTTATAAAAAGCAGGATGGGACCGCGCGCTTTATACTTGAGTAGGCGTACTTGCAATCTTTAGACCTTATACAATAATTATGTCTGAAAACAGTTTTTCGATAAATCGCCGATCTAGCGTAGGTGTTCGGGTTGGTTCTGTAATGTTGGGTGGTGGTGCGCCAGTCGTGGTGCAATCAATGACTAATACTGATACAGTTGATGAAGTTGCTACTGCGGAACAGGTTGCGCAATTAGCGCGTGCTGGGTCTGAGTTGGTTCGAATCACTGTCAATTCAATGGAGGCCGCAAAGGCGGTAGCGGCAATTCGTGCGCGTCTCGATGAAATGGGATGCCATGTTCCCTTGGTTGGAGATTTTCATTTCAATGGGCATAAATTGCTCACCAGTTATCCCGAATGCGCTAAAGCTTTAGCAAAATTTCGCATCAATCCGGGAAATGTTGGTTATGGTAAGAAACGTGATGAGCAATTTACTACCTTGATTGAAACAGCTTGTAAGTACGATAAGCCTGTGCGCATCGGCGTGAATTGGGGAAGTCTTGATCCCGAAATGCTGGCGCGCATTATGGATGAAAATGCCGCTTCAAGTAATCCGCAAGACGCAAAGTATGTAATGCGGGAAGCATTGATTATATCGGCATTGGAAAGCGCAGCAAAAGCAGAGGAAATCGGACTTAACCGCAATAAGATTGTACTGTCTTGCAAGGTAAGTGGCGTACAAGATTTGATTAGAGTATACCGCGATTTGGCTGCACGTTGCGATTATGCGTTACATTTGGGATTAACAGAGGCAGGGATGGGTTCTAAAGGCATAGTAGCGTCTACAGCGGCATTGTCTGTCCTTTTACAGGAAGGAATTGGTGACACTATTCGCATTTCATTGACCCCGGAACCAGGGGGGACACGCTCACGTGAGGTGATTGTAGCTCAGGAAATTCTGCAAACCATGGGGCTACGCGCATTTGTTCCGCTAGTTGCTGCTTGTCCAGGGTGCGGACGTACAACCAGTACCTATTTTCAGGAATTAGCCGAAAGTATCCAGGCTTATGTGCGTGATGAGATGGTGGTTTGGCGCAAACAATACGATGGCGTCGAAAATATGACGCTAGCTGTGATGGGGTGTGTAGTAAATGGTCCGGGAGAAAGCAAGCACGCTAATATTGGAATTAGTCTGCCAGGTTCTGGTGAAACCCCAGTGGCACCTGTGTTTGTTGACGGACAAAAAACCGTAACGTTAAAAGGCGATAATATCGCCAATGAATTTCGTGCAATTGTTGATCAATATGTAAGTGAGAAGTACCCGAGAAAAGTAGTCTGATGGCTAGCAGTGTTAAAGCAATTCGTGGAATGAATGATATTCTCCCGGAAGAATCTTATCTCTGGGAATATTTTGAACAAATGGTGCGGCAGTGGCTTACTGCTTATGGGTATCGGAATATTCGTACCCCGATTGTCGAGCAAACCGATTTGTTTATTCGCTCTATTGGTGAAGTAACTGATATTGTTGAGAAAGAGATGTATACTTTCATCGATCATCTCAATAATGATAGCTTGACGCTGCGGCCTGAAGGCACTGCGTCATGCGTGCGAGCAGCTATTGAGAATAATCTTTTGTATGCTGGACCGCAAAGATTGTATTATGCGGGACCGATGTTCCGGCATGAACGCCCACAAAGAGGGCGTTATCGTCAATTTCATCAGGTCGGCGTGGAAGCATTGGGTTATGCTGGTCCAGATATCGATGCAGAATTAATAGTGATGTGTGTTCGATTATGGGAATTATTGGGAATCTCGGATCTGCGTCTGGAAATAAGTACGCTGGGAAACACTGAATCACGCGCATTACATCGTTCGCGACTACTCAAATACTTTGAGAGACACCGTGATAATTTGGATGAAGATTCATTACGACGTCTATATGTCAATCCCTTGCGCATACTCGATAGTAAAAATCCAGAAATGCAACAAATTATTGAGAATGCACCAAAGTTGATTGATGACTTGGATCCTGAATCATGTAGCCATTTTGAATCCTTGCAAAGAATATTACGTGAGCGAGGCATTAATTATAATATTAACTTACGTTTGGTAAGGGGATTGGATTATTACAATCGCACTGTATTTGAATGGGTTACCGATAAATTAGGTGCACAAGGAACAGTTTGTGCTGGTGGGCGCTATGATGGCTTAGTAGAGCAGGTGGGAGGAAAATCCACTCCGGCTTGCGGTTTTGCTATGGGAGTAGAACGATTGTTGTCGTTGATGCAAGAATGTGGGAAAAAGATTCAACAGCCAGTTCCTGATATTTATATTGCTTATCAAGGTGATGAGCAGGTCATGGATTATGCTTGGAAGTGTGCGGAATTTCTTCGTGATGAGGGATTCGATGTTATTTTGCATTGCGGTGGCGGCAGCTTTAAATCTCAGATGAAAAAGGCTGATTCATCTGGTGCTGTTTATGCATTGATTATCGGGAATGATGAATTCAGGGCGCAACAAGTAACTATTAAGCCATTGCGTGATCTGATTGAACAAGTAAGTCTGAAATTAAGCGAGGTTGCTGAAATAATTAATAAAAAAGATTTGTATTAATAATAACGCAGAATTAACCAAGGAAATGCTATGGTAACTTATAATCATGAAGATCAGGAAAAGGTTGATGGGTTTAAAGGTTGGTGGGACAAGTATGGGACTGCGATTGTTATTTTCATGACAGTAATGTTAGCAACTGCCGGAGCTATAAAGGCTTGGGAGTATTACCAGCAAAAGCAGGCACAGCAGGCGGGGGATTTATACGTTTTGTTGAAGCAGGTCCAAGCAGGCAATGATTCAGAAAAAATTAATGATACGGCTCAGTTGCTTATGCAAGGTTATTCCTCCAGTGGCTATGCGCCACGCGCTGCATTGATTGCAGCACAAGCCGATGCTCATGCAGGGAATAATAAGCGGGCGATACAAAACTTACAATGGATTCTTGATCATGCAAAAGAAACCGAGATGCGTGATTTGGCTCGATTGAGAATCTCGGGGATTTTACTCGATGAAGGAAAATACGATGAAGCATTAAGGTTTTTAGATGATGGATATAGTGAAGCTTTTTCTGGGTTATATTTGGACCGTAAGGGAGATATCCAGGTAGCTACACAGAGAATTTCTGAAGCGCGTTTAAGCTATCAGGAAGCTATAAATGCGCTTGATAAGAGTAATAATTACTATAACATTGTACAAATGAAATTGGATGGACTGGGCAATTCTGAATAAGAATTTAACAATTGTTGAATCGAATTTTACTAGGTGCAGGCGTTTTTTTTCGTTCTGGATAGTATTTCTCTTACTACTGTCAGGTTGTAGTAATACGATGAATCCATTTGATATGCGTATTGTTGAAGCAATGAGTACGCAACTATCAGATATGTTTGTCACAGATGAAGTCATTGTTTATGAAAAGGAAGAACTCGATGCTTTAAAATCCGTTGATCCAATTCCATTGAAATGGAAGAATAAAGTCAGTGAAAATGAAATTGCTTCATTCTATGTTGTCTATGAAAATGATGCAGTATATTCAGCTGATGAAGCTGGAAAACTTACAAAATATGAAGCAGCAACGGGTAAGCAATTATGGCAAGTCAAAACTAAGCATAGGTTTTCCGCTGGCGTAGGTGTTGGAGAAGGGCTTATTCTGATCGGGACTTTTAAAGGTGAAGTACTTGCTTATAATGAATCTGGTCATATGCTATGGCAAGCATCAGTCACCAGTGAAATCTTAAGTCCACCTCAGGTGCAAAATAATATAGTGGTTGTGCGAACCGTTGACGGCAGAATATTTGGATTAGATGCTATTGATGGAAAACGAAAATGGATTCATCAAGGAGCAACTCCTCCATTGACGGTGCGAAGCACTGCAGGAATAACACTTGCGCATGGTGCTGTATTCGCGGGTTTCCCTGGAGGGAAAATGGTGGCAATGAGCTTGTTTAATGGCAATATTGGATGGGAAGTTGCCGTTTCCCACCCACGGGGCGTTACGGAGCTCGAACGCATGACAGATATTACCAGTGTACCTGTGGTTAACGATAGGTTGGTTTGCGCGGTTGCGTATCAAGGACGTGTGGCATGCTTTGCCATCAATGATGGCACTCAAATATGGACTCGTGAGTCTTCCAGTAGTGCAGGCTTGGTAATGGATAGTGATTATGTTTATGTAACTGAAGATAAAGGTATTGTTTCTGCGTATGATTTGCTCAGTGGAGCCAGTGTATGGAAGCAGAGTAGACTTGGTAGTAAGAAATTAACGAAGCCTATTATCAAGGGGCAGTATATAGTTGTTGGAGATGATCAAGGAAATGTTAGTTTGCTACGAAACTATGATGGAGTTTTAATTGCCCGCTCAGCTACCGATGGTAGCATGATTCAGAATCCTGCTTCTTCATTGCCTGATGGTTTTGTAGTTCAAACGGCAAAGGGTGGAGTATACGCTTATAGTACACAATTTTAATAACTCTTCTAAATTCGTCTAGAATCTTCAAGATACAGCGTATCTTTATTAATGTCACTGCCCTGAAGAAAGCTGTAAATATTCATGAAACCTACACTTGTTTTGGTTGGTCGCCCTAATGTGGGCAAATCTACTTTGTTTAACCGGTTGACTCGTACCCGTGATGCTATCGTTGCTGATATCCCAGGCTTGACGCGAGATCGGCATTATGGTGCCGGTAGAGTAGGAGATAAACCTTATTTGGTCGTGGATACCGGTGGTTTTGAGCCTGTAATTAAAGAGGGTGTTTTGTATGCCATGGCAAAGCAGACGATTCAAGCAATTGATGAAGCAGATAAAGTATTGTTTATTGTCGATGGTCGCCAGGGGTTAACTGCGCATGACAAAATTATTGCTGAGCAACTACGCAAATCTGGGCAGAAAATCCTACTGGTTGTAAATAAAACAGAAGGCATGACGACTACTGTTGTCACAGCAGAATTTTTTGAGCTAGGTCTGGGTGATCCCTGTGCGGTATCAGCGATGCATGGTGATAACATCCATGAGTTAGCAGACTTAGCATTGGCGGATTTTCCAGAAGTTGTAGAAGAATCTGCCAGCAAGCATCCTAAAATTGCCATTGTTGGTCGTCCGAATGTTGGAAAATCCACACTTATTAATACTCTGCTGGGAGAAGAGCGGGTCATTGCCTTTGATCAACCTGGCACAACGCGAGATAGTATCTACGTTGATTTTACGCATAAAGACAAACAGTATACGTTGATCGATACAGCAGGATTGCGACGTCGTGGTCAAGTGCATGAAACTATAGAAAAATTCTCAGCTATCAAAACACTGCAGGCTATTGAAGATGCCAATGTAGTTGTATTGATACTAGATGCTAGAAATGAGATCTCTGATCAAGATGCTCATATTGCTGGGTTCATACTGGAAACGGGGCGTGCACTAGTCATCGCCATCAATAAATGGGATGGCTTGGATGAATACCAGCGCGCTACTATCAAGAGTGACTTGAGTCGCAAATTAGCTTTTCTGAGTTTTGCACAATTGCATTATATCTCTGCGCTGCATGGTACCGGGATGAAAAAATTGTTGCCGTCTATAGATATAGCATATGCGGCAGCTATGGCTGATTTGCCGACTCCGAAGTTGACGCGGGTTTTGATTGCTGCAGTCGAAAAACATCCCCCGCCACGTGGTGGTATGTCACGTCCCAAAATGCGTTATGCGCATCAAGGCGGATCCAATCCACCTTTGATTATTGTACACGGTAGCATGCTGAATCATGTGCCGGAAACCTATCGTCGATATTTGGAAAATACATTTCGTGAAACTTTTAAGCTATGGAATACTCCATTACGGGTTGATTTTAAAATTGGCCATAATCCATACGCTGATAAAAAACCTGCTCCACCAACTGAAGCAGAAGCGAGACGTGCACATAGCCGCAGACGGCGGAATCGGAAAAAATATGGATAAATGTAAGATGTGTGTTCAATAGTTCATGGTGGAATCAAAGTGATTATTCAGTGAAAATACAGATTAGGATAAGACAATTAAACTATGAGAAACGAGCATTGATTAGTTCTTGTTTTGGATTATGGGAAGTTTTGATTAAGTGAATCTCACTACTCACACAGTATCAAAGCGCCAAGAAAGTATAGGTAGAGTGTCTTACTACTTGAAAAAAAGTACTCGAATAAAAGACGACAGCAATTGACGTGGGAGTGTGTAGTGTTTGTATCGCGAGATGAAGGGAACTATATGAACTTGCGATTTTCCGTGATCTTGCCAGGGGGAACATTATAGTTTTTGTGTTTTTGAAGTCAGCGTAGCGCGCCGTTTTTGATTTTCTGCGCCGTAATACCCCGCGGTATTGCCGCGGGAATAGGTGCAGGGCGCGCGAAGCAAATTTATTGTTCTAGTGTGGTGGCAAGTGGATTTTTTTTGGCTTCGATAAGTAAGATAACAAGTATTTACGAGTCTTGTTTGGTTTACGGAATATGTGTAGTTATTAGCTTTGCCAAGAAAAGGCCGAACTAGAGAATTAATCGCATTACACATTATATGTAGCAAGATGTCGCTATTATAACCTTATCGAAACAGACGAATAAAAAGTATTTATTTTTGCCTATCGCAAATAAGTTTAAGGGAAAAACTAGTGGTCTCGACACACAATGACGAGACACTAGTTAGACCGTGAATGACAAAACCTGACATAGAGTTCGCTGGATTGATGGAACGTATTCAGAGATTTTATCAGGGACAGGGGAGATTGGATTATAGCCACAAATCTTGATTTCTTATTTCTTATCAAATCATTCAGTAGGCATTTATGTCAGTTTTATCATGTGGGTTTTGTCACATTCCAATTATGTAGATTTTGTTAGAATGTAATGCAACTCAATAGATCAATTAAGAATTAGCTGACAGTTTGGAATTTGTGAACTAGATTAGCGTGACGATTAATTTTATATTAAGGAATCCATCAATAAAAGGAGAGCATTTCTTACCTGTAACAATTTTCACAAATGACATTAAAATATTTAAAGTTATATCAGGAAAATCCGTATTTATTCTTTAATTAGATAATAAAATACTAAATTAGTATGCAATGAGAAAGAAATTTTTAATGATTACTTTTAATATTGAGCCATAGTATTTTAATTATTAATTACACATCAATAAAATAAAAATTCTAAGCAGAGAAAACCTTATTAAAGGTTGCCTCATTTTAAACAAATACACTTTAACGATTGTAGGGTTTATCTAAAATTTTTTATATAATATGTATCTATTCAATGAGTTAAATAATATTCTCTTGCAGTAAAATGAAGAGATAAATGTTAAAATAAATACGTAGCAAACCTGTTTAAAGGTAAAGATAATGGCCAACAAAGCAGAGCAAGCACTAGTAAGAATTTCGCATAAACATAAAAATGTTATCAATGTGCTAGTAATCGTTGACAAATATGTTTCTGGTAAGACTTTGAAGAATATAGCTGAAGAATGGGAATATAATATCATTGGTATTTGTGCTTCGAGTCAAGAAGCTTTAGTAAGAATAAATAAAGATAAGCCAGATCTTATTTTAACGGATATGGAATTAAAGAATTGTGATGGAATAGATTTGGCACAAAATCTACAATCTCTACAATCGGATAATGTGAATCTTTGCATATATTTTACGGCCTATGCTAGTGACTCACTTGTGCAACATGTAACAATGATTGCTACTGCGATGGGCTGTAGTATCAATAAGTATGATACAGAGAAGAGATCTGCTGATTTTGAGTCGTGTTTTTGTCAGCATTTTGGAATTAATGATACTAATAGTACGGTTAATCAGTTTGCAGTACAGTCGATTAAAGTTCTGCTGGTCGATGACCAACAAATAGTACTCTGGGGATTGGAGAAATTAATAAATAGTAAACAGCCAAGAATGGTGGTTATTGGCACAGCATCAAATATTTCCGATGCTAAGCGACTTGTGATTGAGAAGAGACCTGATATTCTTATATTAAATACATATCTGAATGATATTGATTGTGTAAATTACATTCCAGATTTTTCTAATAATGGGAATACACGAGTGGTGATTTTTACCGATACACATGATAAAGAGGTAATTGATCGTGCGGTACTAAGTGGTGCTCGTGGTATTGTTCATAGAAAAGAATCGACGCAAACGATGCTTAGAGCTATAGAAAAAATTCATGATGGTGAATTATGGCTTGACCGAATAACAACAGGTCGAATTTTGCTTCATAATTCACGCATAAGAAGTAAATTTTCTCCTGATACTAATACTAACAAGATTACGATGCTGACTCGTAAGGAGTGTACAATTCTTAGAGCATTCTCAGATGGGACTGGTGGAGAGCAAAACAAGCAAATTGCTGCGAAATTATGCATGAGTGAACATACTTTGCGTAATCACTTAACTTCTATTTTTAGCAAATTGGGAATTAAAAATAGATTCAGTTTATTTGCTTATGCTAAGCAACATTTTCAACATATAGAATCAACCGTAGGTAGGTCGTTGAATGAGTATTAGGGAAGCGCTGATTAATACATCCCCCCAGGGGCTAAGCGAACGGTTTTAGGATATTAGGTTAGAATTTGCCATATTCTGGCTTGAATTGCGCTATTTCTTGCATTATTTGTAGTAGTAGCAACCTGATCTGACAGTTACCCGATTTGACGATGTGTCTGTTAGATCAAATTCAGTTATTCAAAGCGTTGATTTTATCGTTCCATACCTCCCTTCCGTCAATTAAAGTTTGCATTGGGGTGCGACCACAGCACATCTTGCCTTGATGAGTTCTCGCACTGTTGTAATACACCATCCAGTCATCCAGATTGTGTTGTAACTCTTCGATGGGTAATCTGACGCGGTCAAGTAAAACCGGACAACTCATTTAAGCAACTTTCTTTACATTTTCAATTTCTACCTCATATTGATTTGGGCTCTTGTACCGCAAGTATGAGTGCAGTCGATGACTGTTATAAAACATGGAAATATACTGCAACACATCTTGCTGAGCTGAGAAACGAGTTTGATAATGGCACCAGTGGATTCGCTCCTGTTTGAGGCTGCCGAAAAAGCTTTCTGCCACAGCATTATCGAAACAATCGCCAGTGCGGCTCATACTACCCACAAAGCCGTGTATTTCCAGAAGCTTCCGCCGGTGCTCCCTGCTGGCATATTGGGACCCGCGAGTCCTGCTGTACTATCTATCAGTCCTGCTTGCGGCTGACGCTGCCAGATAGCCATTCTTAATGCATCACAAACCAGTCTGGCCTTCATTCTTGGACTCATGCTCCAGCCGACCACTTTCCTGGAAAATAAATCAATGATCACAGCCAGCCTTCTCGAGTCCAAATGTAGGTTATGTCGCCAACGTAGACTTGATTGGGGGCTGCAACATCAAACTGCCGATTCAGCTTGTTCTCAAATACCGGCTGTTTGTGATCGCTATGGGTTGTCACTTTGTATTTCCTGCGATGCTTGACTTGCACACCGGCTTCCCGCATCAGGCGTCGAGCTTTCCAGCGACCAATCGGATAACCCAGCGCATTCAGCGCTTTTCCGATTCTGCGGCTGCCATTGTATGTCGTCAAAGCAATCTGGACAGATAGTTGCGTAGATTAAGAGATGGTTTGGCTCATCGGGATTGGATTAATTGATTTATCGGCATAAAACATCTGTCGCCGCATAGATAAGGTTCGCTGT
>Ga0268299_1000638_pt1 | contig 96589 bp, 95 predicted proteins | sample NOBtaG_FD_193484 | JGI IMG/M metagenome (GOLD analysis project Ga0268299, IMG submission 193484) | Activated sludge microbial communities from bioreactor in Nijmegen, Gelderland, Netherland - NOB reactor | ecosystem: Engineered > Bioreactor > Aerobic > Activated sludge | place: Netherlands...
CGCCGCAAAGCCAAACTCACCACACGCGACTTCCTCAACTCCCTCCGTGCCGACAACTCTCGCAGGGCCTTCTCTCTCATGACTTCCGCCAACCCAACCGCTTGGAAAGCGGGATGGACGGGCGCTAAAGGCGGGACTCCGCTCGGCATATCCGCTTTCGGTCCCGGCCCGGCATGGCTAGGTTCCCCCCCGTTATGCAGTCCACAAACGATCTGCGGGTGCTCAGCAACCGGCGGTTGCTGGCGCCCCAGGTGTTGAAGTCCGACCTGCCCATGAGCGCGCGGGCCACCGCCGCCGTTCTCGAGGGCCGGGCCACGGTGCAGCGCCTGCTGCGCCGCGAGGATCCCCGGCTCCTGGTGGTTCTCGGACCCTGTTCCATCCACGACCCCCAGAGCGCGCTGGATTACGCCCGGCGGCTCACCGCGCTGCGCGAGGCGGTGCAGGACCAATTGTACCTGGTCATGCGGGTCTATTTTGAGAAGCCCCGAACCACCATCGGGTGGAAGGGATTGATCAACGATCCGCACCTGGACGGTACCTATGATGTGGACACCGGCATCCGGATGGCGCGCCGGCTCCTGCTCGACATCGCCGAGCTCGGCCTGCCGGCCGCGACGGAGTTTCTCGATCCGGTGGTTCCCCAGTACCTCGCCGACCTGGTGAGCTGGGCCGCCATCGGCGCCCGGACCACCGAGAGCCAGACCCATCGGGAAATGGCCAGCGGACTCTCCATGCCGGTCGGGTTCAAGAACGGCACGGACGGCTCCCTGCAAACGGCCCTGGAAGCCATGCTCTCCGCGCGGCATCCGCACCATTTCCTGGGCATTGATCAGGAGGGCGCCGTTTCCGTGGTCCGCACCTCGGGCAATCCGGACGGCCACGTGGTGCTGCGGGGCGGACGCGCCCGGACCAACTACGACGCGGCGAGCATTGCCGAGGCTGCGGGGCAACTGAGGAAGGCCGGCCTGCCGGACGGCCTGATGGTGGACTGCTCGCATGCCAACTCCTTCAAGCAGCACGCCCGGCAGGAGGAAGTCTGGCAGAATCTCATTTCCCAGCGGGTCGAGGGCTGCCAGCCGCTGATCGGCGTGATGATCGAGAGCCACCTGTTCGAGGGCAGCCAGCCCATTCCGGCGAATGCCAGCAACCTTCGCTACGGCGTGTCCTTGACCGACGCCTGCCTGGGATGGGAGGTCACCGAGCGGATGCTCCGGCACGGCGCCGAGCGGCTTCGCGCGGAACGCCGCGTGCCGGTTCAAGCCGGATGAGCATGGGCGCCGATGTGCAAAGTTTCGCCGTCGCCGCCGGTCTCGTCGTGGCGGCGCTGCTGGGATTGGTGGTGGTGTGGAAGGTCACCAAGTCCCTGGTGTCGCTGCTCTTCTGGATCGCGGCCGCCGTGGCGATCGCGGCCGCCGCATGGTGGCTGCTCGCGCGGCAGGGAATCGTGCCGCCCCCGGGCTTCTGACCTCGCGCCCGGCGTCCCCACGCCCTCGCAGCCTCGGCTTCGCCCCGCTTACTTCGCGGCGTTGAGCGCCGCCTGAAGCTTCGCCTCGTCCTCGTGGCTGAGCGAAGACTGCAGGATGGTGCCGCCATACTGCTGGATTTCCGGCACGACTTTGTCCGGGGTGGCGGAGCGCACCAGGATGAAGAGCGCGGAGGTGTTCGGCGCCAGTTTCGTGGCCAGTTCCTTCATCATCTTGTCGTCCACGCCCAGGTCGGTCAGCGCCCCGGAGATCGCGCCAAACGACGCGCCGACCGCCGCGCCGAAGAGCGGATTCAGGAAGATCATGCCGATGAGCGTTCCCCAGAACCCCCCGGACACCGCCCCGGCCACCGGCAAATTCACCGCCTGGTGCAGCTTGATCTTGCCCTGGGCGTCCTTGGTCACCACCACGGCGTCCTCCAGATCAATCAGATGCTCCTTCTGAAGCTTGAGCAGGGTGAGCCGGACCTCCTGGGCCTTGAAGAGGTCGGGGTACGAGACGGCGATGAGATTCGACATGATGGGATTCCTTGAGCGTTTGTTGATGATCGCGCGCCAGCCTGGTCGGGGCGGCGCGCGATGGAAGGCCATCATTGGCCCACGGACGACTGCGGCAAGCGGGATTTCCGTTTTCGGCTGAACCTTTGAGCCTTGAGCCGGCGACCGGCTCCACCGCAACGTGACGGTCAGCCGATCATGAAACTGGGCTTCGTCTCCGCCATCCTGCCCGAATGTTCCCTGGACCAGGTCCTCGCCTTTGCCGCGGCTGAGGGCTTTGCCTGTGTGGAGGCCATGTGCTGGCCGGCCGGACGCGCCGAGCGGCGCTTTGCCGGAGTGACTCACATCGCGGTGGACGGCCTCACCGCCGCCGGGGCCGACGACCTCCGCGCCCTCGGCGAGCGCCATGGCGTGTTCCTCACGGCTCTGGGCTATTATCCGAATCCGCTTGACCCCGACCCCAGGGTCTCGCGCGCAGCCGCCGTCCACCTGCGCAAGGTCATCCGGGCCGCCGCGCTGCTCGGGCTCGGGACGGTGAACACTTTTGTCGGACGCGACTGGACCCGCAGCGTGGATGACAACTGGCCGCGGTTCCTGAAGGTGTGGCGTCCGCTGATTGCCTTTGCCGAGGATCACGGGATCCGCATCGGCATCGAAAACTGTCCGATGCTCTTCACCCGCGACGAATGGCCGGGCGGCAAAAATCTGATGACCACCCCGGCGATCTGGAGGCGGGCCTTCCACGACCTGCCTTCGGACCACTTCGGACTCAACTACGATCCGTCGCATTTCGTGCTGCAGCACATGGATCCGGCGTCGCCGCTCCGGGAGTTTCAGGACAAGATCTTCCACCTCCATGCCAAGGATGTGAAGATCCGCCGGGACCGCATTCACGACGTCGGGGTATTTGCGCCTCCCCTCGAATGGCATCAGCCGCGCATCCCGGGCTACGGCGAGATGGACTGGGGACGCTTCCTCGGCGCGGTGATGGAGACGCGCTACCGGGGTCCAGTGTGCATCGAGGTGGAAGACGACACGTTCGGGAAGTCCCTGGAGGGACGGCAGGCTGCGCTGCGGGTCGCCGGCCAGGTGCTGCGTCCGTTCTGCGATCCGGCGGAGCGCCGGGTTCATCCGTGATCGCGATTGGTCGTTCCCTGTTTCAGCTCCGGCTTCCATTCCTGGCAGCCGTGGTCGCGTTTGCGGGGTCGGGATGCACACCCAGCGGGTTCATTGCGCGGCAGTTGATCCGGGCGCCCAACACCTTCCCCCGGGCCGTCGCTCCCGAGCCGCGGGTCTATTACACCTTTCCGGAGGCCCTGCTCGATGCCGTGCCCCAGCAGCTCGCCACCGTGGGCAGCCCGCCCGTCACCCTGGCCTACCGCGTGGTGCCGCCGGCCGCCTACGACCTGGTGTGTGCGCGGACCAACCACCCTTCCGGCTCCGGCACCACGCCGTTCTTCCGCTTCACCGCCAGGATCCCCGGGACCGCCACCTCGTTCACCTCCCGACCGCGCGGCACGGTGGTGTTGCTTCACGGCTACGGGCTGGACCAGGACTCGATGGTCCCGTGGGCGTTGCTGCTCGGCGAAGCCGGGTGGCGCTGCGTGCTGGTGGATCTGCGCGGCCATGGAGCTTCGGACGGTAATCGCATTCACTATGGACTGCGGGAGTCTGAGGATCTGACGGCCCTGATGAACGAACTCACGCGGCGAGACCAGGCGGCATGGCCTGCAGCGGTGCTGGGAGTCTCGTATGGCGCCGCCGTGGCGCTCCGCTGGGCGGCGGACGACGCCCGGGTGCATCCGGTGATCGCCATCACGCCCTACGCCCGGCTGGGCGACGCCGCAGAGGGATTGCGCGGGGAGTATGCGGACTGGGTTCCGTCCGGACTTCTTCGCCGGGCCACCGACGCCCTGCCCACCCTGCTCGGCGCCGCTCCCGGCGGCCTTGATCCGCTGACCTGGATGCTCGCTTCACCCCGCGAAGCCCTTTTCGTGTCCGCCAGCGGGGACCGGGTCGCGCCGCCCGCCGCCGTTCGCGACCTTCGCGTCGCTGCGGACCCGAACTGCCGGTTGATCGAATTAGAGGACGCCACGCATGAGGTGGCGCCGTTCCAACTGGAAGCGCTTCGCGCGCCGGTAACGGAGTGGCTCCGTCGGTAGGGACGGGCTCCGGCACGTCCGTAACTTCCCCCCGCAGCGCGTGTGGAGTGGCCGCGGGGAACGTGGGGAACTCCTGGCGCCAGGGGCTTCCCGCGTTCCCAGTCGTTCGTGCTGGAGCGCAGCGGGTCTGAAGTGGCGCGGGGAGAACACGACCCTGCCATTCTTCCCAAACGAGACGCGGCGGAATACCGAGAGGGAGCCCTTTCCTCTCGGTGAGAATCCGTGAAATCCGTGTCCAGATCCTTCGCCAGCGAATGGAAAGCGGGAACCGTGAGCAACCTGCCGTTGCCAACGGCCGGACACCGTTTCAGTGTCACCCCCTTTCGCCGCGGTTCCGCGTCGAAAACTTCATGACCGACTACCGTGTCCAGTTCGAGGTCTTCGAGGGCCCGCTCGACCTGCTCCTTCACCTGGTGAAGAAGCAGGAGGTGGACATTTATCAGGTCAACCTCACGCGCATCGCCACCGAGTTCGTCGCCTACCTGGAGCAGATGCAGGAGCTCGATCTGGAGGTCGCGGGCGAGTTCCTGGTGATGGCGGCGACGTTGATCTACATCAAGAGCCGCGAACTGTTGCCGGTGGAGCGGCAGGTGCGTCCGGAAGGCGATGACACCGACGAGGAGGATCCGCGCTGGGAGCTGATCCGGCGCCTGGTCGAGTACCGGAAGTTCAAGGATGCCGCCGCGCAGCTCCAGACGAAGGAGGCCGCGATGGAAAACGCCTACGAGCGGCGTCCGGGCCGCCCCGATCTCGGCGACCTGCCGGCGGCGCGCGGTGTCACGGTGTCGGTGTTCGAGTTGGTGGGCGCGGTCCGCGAGATCCTCAAGCGCTTCCAGGATCAGGGCCCCCAGCAGCAGCTTGCCGCCGATCGCTGGACGGTCACCGAAAAGATGGAGTCCCTGCGGTCGCTGATCGCCGAGCGCGGGCGGTTGCGGTTCACCGAGCTGTTTGCGGCCGCGGAGTCGCGCACCGAGGTGGTGTGCATCTTCCTGGCCCTGCTGGAACTCACGCGCATGCACGTGCTCGACCTGACCCAGGAGGGCGAGTTCGGCGAGATCGAGGTGCTCGCCGCGCCTCCCGAGCTGGTGCCCCCGCCTCCGCCGGCGTCCTCCACGGACGCCTACGGGCATCCTGAAGCCAATCCCGTCGCCGCCGCGGCCGACGCACCGCGCATCGCCTGATCCCGATCCATCGCCTTCGACCCGCTCCGCTGCATGGAACTCAAGTTCATCCTGGAATCCCTCCTCTTCACAGCCTCCAAGCCGCTCTCCGTCGCCGAACTGCGCGAGGGGCTCGTCAAGGCCGCATCGGAGGACGAGGCGCCGCCCGAGACCGCCCTGTTCAAGAAAGTCCCGGCGGCCGACATCGAGGCGGCGCTGGATGGCCTTGCCGCCGAGCATGAGGCGGCCGGAAGGAGTTACCGCCTGGTCTGTGTTGCGGGAGCCTGGCAGTTCGTGACCCGGACGGAATACGCGCCGTGGCTACGCCCGTGGGTTGGCATCAAAAGCCGTCCTTCGCGCCTTTCCCAGCCCGCGCTGGAGACCCTGGCGGTGATCGCCTACCGCCAGCCGGCAACCCGGGCGGAAGTGGAGCAGATCCGCGGCGTCGCCGTGGACGGCGTGATCGCCACCCTCAAGGAACGCGGCCTGATCGAGGAGGCCGGCCGGGCGGAGTTCGTGGGCCGGCCCATGCAATACACCACCAGCCGGGCTTTCCTCGAATACTTCGGACTCGCCAGCCTGGAGGATCTGCCGGCGGCCGATGAGTTGCGCCGGATTCCGGTGCAACGCCCGGAGGCTCTGGTCACCGCCGAGGACGCCGCCCTCCCGCCGTCGGAGCAGATGAGTCTGGAGATGGCCGATCCGGCGGCCGCGGGTGAGGCCCCGGCGACCCCGGCGACCGCGGCGGCCCAAGACCCGGCCCAAGATCCGGCCTCCGCACCGCCGCCGGTCGCGGATGCCGTGATGGAATCCGATCCCTCGCCAGCCGGGAATTAGACCCGCTCTGGTGTCCGCACAGGCATCCCCGCGACGAGTGCCTTGCAGATGCCGGATTCCCTGTCAGAACCGGTGGCGATTGCCGCCGGTCATGACTGCCTTGCCACCACGCGAATTCCTACACCGGACCCCGCGCCGGGGGTTCACTCTCATCGAGCTCCTGGTGGTCATCGCGCTCATCGCCGTGCTCGCCGGATTGCTGCTTCCCACGCTGGCTGGCGTCCGTGAAAAGGCCCGGCGCACCGCCTGCCGCGGGAATCTCCGGCAATTCGCGGTGGCCCTGCAAATCTACGGACAGGACCACCGCGGCGCCCTGCTCACCGGCAATCATGATCCGGGATCCACCCGGTCGCGGCAGGTTGAGGATGAACACACGCCCATGCTGTCGCACCGCAACCGCCAACTGCTGATGCAGGCGGGGGGTGGCGACCGGTTCGTCACTTGCCCGGGGATGGGCGTCAACTTCGCGACCAACGGCTGGACCGAGCACGAATACGGCTGGGTCATCGGATACCACTATCTCGGCGGACGCTTTGGAACCCCCTGGCCCAAGCTGGGCGACGCCACCGCGGTGTGGGTTTCACCCCAGTCCTTCAATGAACTCACCAACTCGATCCTCCTGGCCGATCTGAACGCCTGGACGATGTCGCGCGTGGATACCTTCGCTCCGCATGGTCCGAACGGACCCCGGCGCAGCCGGACCTCGTCGCGGTCCCTCGGCCCGACCCGCCGCGACCTGCTCGGCAGACCGTCTTCGGAATATGGGTCGGCCGGGGGCAATGTGGCTTCCACCGACGGTTCGGTTCAGTGGGTGCCGGTGGCCCGGATGCGCCGCTACCGGGGCAGCGGCGGCTGGGAAGATTTGGGGTGCTTCGGGGAATGGTAAGGCCGCAACCCTCCTCGGAGAGCATCTCGATCGGGTTGGAGTGTTGTGTGTGGCCACGCGCCTCCGACTGCCATCCGCTGCAGACCAAGAGAGGAATGCTCCAGTGTTTCCCCCAGCATCGGGCTGTTGGCCGTCCGCATCTTTTCATCCCTCATCCTTTCCTTCCAAGGATTGCCGTTCTGTAACCGTTTCGTCACTGTCTGGTCACATTTCCCATGACACGATTTCCTCTGTTTTTGGCCGGGCTCGCAACGGCGACCGGCATCTCTCTGGGGGAGTTGCCCAGAACCTCCGCGGACCTTTTTCGACTGGACCGCATCTGGAATGCGACCTTTTCGCTCTCGGCAGAGGCCTGGGAGAATCTGCAGCCCGACGAACCGCAGGGGGCCGGCTTTCCATTTGGGGGGCCGGGAGGGCCCGGGCGTCCCGGGGGACCGGGCAGACCGGGCGGGGGACCCAATACCTTCGGTCCGGGCAACTTCCTGGCAGGCGGATTCGTCGCCGCGCTCGATCAGGACAAGAACGGCCAGATCAGCGCCGCTGAGTTTCAGGGCGGATTTGTCCGGTGGTTCGGCGAGTGGGACGCAAAGAAGCAGGGCGCCCTGGGGCCCGACGAGGTGCGGGACGGTTTTAACAAGGTGCTGGCAGGCCCTCCCCCGGGCGGTGGCCCCGGCGGCGGCCCGGGTCCGGGAGGCCCGGGTTTCGGGCTGCAGGGTCCTTCCGGTAAGCGCAACGGCCTGAGCGCCATGCGGGGCATTGATTTCGAATACGTCAAAGGAAACCTCACCTTTGAGAACGTCGCCTTCCCCGATGTCGCGATGCGATACAAGGGCAATGGCACCTACATGGATGCCCGGGACACCATGAAGAAGTCGCTCAAGGTGGATCTCAACGAGTTCGTCAAAGGCCAAAAGATCGGAGGCGTCTCAAAGCTCAACTTCCACAACAACGTTACGGATGTGGCTTGGATGCACGAGCCGCTCGCATATGAACTATACCGCGCCGCCGGCGTTCCCGCGCCGCGGACCGCCTACGTCCAGGTCACCCTCGACGCGGCGGGAGCCCACACCAACAAGTTCCTCGGGCTCTATTCCCTGGTGGAGAATCCCGACAACAACTGGGCAGACGCCCAATTGGGCAGCCGCAAGGGCGCCATCTTCAAGCCGGTCACCCGCGAGCTCTTCAAGTTCCAGGGAACGGATTGGGACCGATACCAGCAGACCTACGATCCCAAGACCGACCTGTCCCCCAAGCAGCAACAGCGGGTCTATGATTTTGCCCGGCTGATCACCGAGGGAGACGACGCCGAGCTTGCCCGCCGGCTGCCGGAGTTTCTCGACGTGGATGAGTTCAGCCGCTTCATGGCGGTGACGGTCTGGCTGAGCTCCACGGATTCCATCCTGATGATGGGCCAGAACTTCATCGTGTACCTGCATCCCAAGACCGACCGATTTCTCTTCGTGCCCTGGGATCTCGACCGCGCTTTTGGCAATTTCTTCAACCCGTCCCCCGAGCGGCTGAGCATCAAAAACGCCTGGGCCGAGGACAACCGGTTCCTGCAGCGGGTCATGGCAGTGCCGGCGGTGGCGGAAGCCTATCGGGCCCGTCTGAAGGAATTTCAGGATACCCTCTTCCGTCCCGAACGATTTGCGAAACTGGTGGACGAAGTCGCCGCGCGGATTCGTCCGGTGGTGGAACAGGAGGATCCCGGCAAGCTCGCCGCGTTCGACCGAGCGGTCGCGGGCCAGCTCGCCGATTCCGGCGAAGGCTTTGGCGGGCCTCGCGGACCGTTCGGCATGCGCGCCAAGCCGATCAAGGCATTCGTTAAGGAGCGCCACGAATCGGTGGCCTCCCAGCTCGCCGGCACCTCGGAAGGGGAACCGCTCGCCGGTGGACCCGGCGGCTTTGGCGGCCGGCGGGGCGGGGGCGGCCCACGCCTGTTTGGTCCCGGCATGATGGTTGGCCCCGTGGTGGTAAAGGCTGCGGACACCGATGCCGACGGCCGGGTGTCCGCAGCGGAGTTCGAGGCCCTGGCGGTGCGGTGGTTTGGCGATTGGGACAAATCCCAATCCGGCGCCCTCAAGCCGGAGGAGGTCACGGCCGGCTTGAACGCGGTGATTCCGCCGCCGGATTTCGGTCGGCCGCCGCCTCAACCGTGATCTCTCCCCTGGAGGAACGAACTTCGCGAGTCCCTGACTTCCGCCGCTGCGCGTGTGGAGTCGTTGCGGGGAACGTGGGAAGCGTCAGGCGTTGAGGCCTCCCACGTTCCCCGAGGAGTTTTTCCAGGGCGATGCGGGGAAAGATGGGGTCTCGGACACCTCGCCCCTCCACCCGTCCCTCCAGCGTCAGCCGGAAATCGCCCGCAGTTCGAGGGATAGGGATGCGTCGAAGGATTCGCCGGGCTTCAGGAGGATCAACTCGCCATCTCCCCGCCCGAAGGAATTCGGCAGCGCCGTCCAGGGTTCGACGCAAAAGAACGGCGCGGCGGTATCCGGCGCCCACAGCGCAAGGAATCGGTACGCCGGATTTTCTCCGAAACGCAGCACGGCCTCCACCCCTCCCGCAAGATCCCTCAGCGCGACCTCCGGGCGGGCCAGTTCGCCGAGGAACCACGTGCCGCTGGCGTCCGTGGCGACACTCAGGTCCTGCGCGGGCAGCGGCTCGTCGAAAAACGCGGTCGCTTGGTCCACCGGATGAAACCGCCGGCACCGTGGAAGCCGGACGATGCAGCGATTCCGTTCGCCCCCGGCCAGCGGCGCCCGTAGATACGGATGAAACCCAGAGCTGAAGGGCAGAGGCTGCGCATCGCGGTTCTCGACGGTTTGCCGCCACACCAGGCGGCCCGCTTCCAGCCGGTAGGTCAATTGGTAACGAAAGGCGAAGGGATAACTCCGACGGGTCTGCGGCGAATCCTTCAACTCCAGCGTGACCGCGTTGGCCGCCCGATCCACCACGGTCCACGGCACCCGGCGGGCGAATCCGTGCTGGGGGGACTGGTAGGTGTTGCCGTTGAGCACATAGCGTCCCTCCTGTCCTTCGGCGACGTTGAAGCTGACGTGTGGAAACAGTACCGGCGCCCCGGCCCACATCCGCTCCGGATACCTCGCCACCACCGCCGCATCGTGGTGCAGGGCATCCACCCAGCCCCGGCCCGGCATCTGCCTCGCGTAACGAACCAGCCACGCGCCCAAGGCCGGATGCACCACGGCCAGCGCCTCATCCCCATCGCGGAGTTCCACGGCGTCCGTCACGCCGTCACTGTAGGAGGGGGCGGGGCCGGTTGGAAATATGGGAGTGTGGGGAAGAGATGCGGCTTTCGACAGGTCCGTCCGCGAGCCTCCATTGGACGCGACCGCCGCGACGGTGATGCTCCCTCTGGCCCTGCGGCAGTCGCGCCTCCTGGGCGATCTCCTTGCGCGGCGGGATGAGAATGAAGTCGGAATACGTTCGGCAGCAGTTCGCAGCGGGCCTCACCACGGGAGGGAGAAGGTTTTGACGAAGCTGTAGGCCTTGATGGCCTCGATGACGCCCTCCTTAATGCCGAGGCCGCTGTCCTTGATGCCACCAAACGGGCTGTTTTCGACCCGGAATCCCGGCACTTCGTTGATGTTCACGGTGCCGCAGCGCAGGGTGCGGATCGCCTTCAGCGCGCTGGGCAGATGCTGGGTCACCACGCCCGAGCTGAGGCCGTAGGCGGTGGAGTTCGCGAGGGCCAGCGCATCCTCGAGATCGCGCACGGTGAGCACCGGCGCCAGGGGGCCGAAGCTTTCGCACACCACCATCCGACAATCGCGCGGCACGTCGGCGATGACCGTCGGCGGCAGCAGCGCCCCCCGCCGCGTTCCGCCGGCCAGCACGCGCGCGCCGGCGGACACCGCCTCCGCCACCACGGCCTCCAGGGCCGCGGCAGACGCCTCGTCAATCACCGTGCCCACCCGGGTCGCCTCGTCCAGCGGATCGCCGCACACGTACTCCCGGGTCTTCTCGACCAGGCGGCGGGTGAATTCCGGCGCGATGCCGTCCTGCACCAGGATCCGTTTCACCGCCGTGCAGCGCTGTCCGGAATTCCGGTAGCTCCCCTCCGCCGCCAGCGTGACCGCCAGGTCCAGGTCGGCATCGTCGAGCACGATGAGGGGATCGTTGCCGCCCAGCTCCAGCACCAGCTTCTTGTAGCCGGCGGTGGCGGCGATGCGCTTGCCCACGGCGACGCTGCCAGTGAAGGCCACCAGTTCCACCTCGGGATGCCGCACGAGGGCCTCGGCCACCTCGGACGTGGGACCGAGCAGCACACTGAGCATCGGACCCGGCAGTCCGGCGCCATACAGCAACTCGGCGAACTTCAGCGCGACCAGGGGCGTCTTCTCCGAGGGCTTCAGCACCATGGGCGTGCCCGCGGCGATGGCCGGGGCCACCTTGTGCGCGACCTGGTTCAACGGGTGGTTGAACGGCGTGATGGCCGCGACGCAGCGCAGGGGCTCGCGCGTGGTGAAGATCTTGCGGGCCTTGCCCTGGGCCGAGATGTCGCAGGAAAAGATCTGTCCGTCGTCCCGCAGGGCTTCGATGGCGGCGAAGCGGAGCACATCCAGCGTGCGTCCCACCTCGTAGCGGGCCTCGCGAAGGGCCAGTCCGGCCTCCAGGGAAATGGTCCGCGCGAACTCCTCGCGGCGGGAGTCCAGGGCCGCCCGTGTACGGTCGAGAATTTCGGAGCGCTGATGCCGGGACGGCGTGTCGCGAAACGCCAGCGCCGCGGCTACGGCGGACTCGGTGTCGGCGGCACCCGCCTGGGCGACCGTGCCCACGATGGAACCATCGTAGGGGTGGCGGACGGTGAGGAGACTGCCGCCGGAGACGGGGGTGCCGGCGACCTGGGAATGCAAGGTGAGCATGAGAGAACAGGGCGCCAATGCGGCGCGGCGATGAAGTATCATTCCGGACGCCCTGGCGCATCCGGGATTCTCCAAAAAGCCGCGGCCGGCAGGAGGCGATGCCGTTGATCAACCCCGGAGGATGGGGTATCCCGGACCCGCGCATGAGCGAAATCATCGTCATCGGCCACCGGAACCCGGACACCGACGCCATCTGTTCGGCGATCGGCTACGCAGAGTTCAAGCGCCGGACGGGCACGCTTGAGGTGATCGCGGCGCGATGCGGTGAAATCAATGAACGCACGGAGTTCGTGCTGCGGACCTTCGGGGTGCCGTCGCCGAAGTTTGTGCCCGACGTTTCCCCACGGGTCCGAGACGTCATGCAGCGCAACGTCATCTCCGTGCCGCCCCGCACCAGCGTGGTGGAGGCACTGGCCACCATGGACGAGCGCAACATCCGCGTGCTGCCGGTGCTCGACAGCGAACGCCGCTGCCTCGGCCTGCTGTCGGTCTTCAAGGCCAGCAAGTTCTTCTTCCCGTCGCCGAACCGGATCTTCGACTCCCGTCGCGTGGTGGCCTCGGTGCGGGCGCTGTCCCGCACGCTCAACGCGAAGATGATCTGCGCCTTCGAGCCCGACCGGGAGGAGGAATTGGTGCTGATGGTGGCGGCGATGAAGCCGGCGTCGTTTGCCGCCCGCCTGCCGAACTACGCCCCGGAACGGCTGGTGGTGGTGGTCGGAGACCGCGAAGACATCCAGCGCCTGGCCATCGAGGGGCGCGTGCGGCTGGTGGTGGTGACGGGCGGCCTGTCGGTCAGCGACGAGATTCACGAGCTCGCCCGCCGGAACGAGGTCACCCTGCTCCTGTGTCCGCACGACTCCGCCACCACCGCCATGCTGGCCCGCGCCTCGATCTCGGTGGAACGGCTGCTGCGGGAGGACTTCCTGTCCTTCCGGGACGAGGAGCGTCTGTCCGATGTGCAGGCGGTTGCGGCGGCGTCGCAGTTCCAGGCGTTTCCGGTTCTGGATGACTGCGGGCGCACGGTGGGCATTTTGACGAAGTCCGACTTCCTCAAGCCGATTGATCGAAAGCTCATTCTGGTGGATCACAACGAGCTGTCCCAGGCCGTGCAGGGCGCCGAGCAGGTCCGGATTATCGAGGTCATTGATCATCACCGCATCGGCACCTTCCGGTCCGAGGAGCCCATCCTCTTCCGCAACGAACCCGTGGGATCCACCTGTACCATCGTGGCCGACTGTTTCTTCCGCTACGGGGTGGATCTGCCGGAGAACATCGCAGGCGTGCTGCTGGCGGGCCTGGTGACCGACACGCTCAACCTGACCTCGCCCACCACCACGGAGCGCGATGCGGAGATTCTTGGTTATCTGGAAAAGCGGTCCGGAGTGAACGCCGCCCGGTTCACTGAGCAGGTCTTTCAGTCCGGCTCGGTGCTGGTCTCCCAGCCGCCGGAGGGCGCGATCACCGCCGACTGCAAGGAGTACGTCGAGGAGGGGCACCGGTTCAGCGTGGCACAGATCGAGGAACTGGGCTTCGACGCCTTTTGGAAGCGCAAGGACCAGGTGCGGGAGGCGCTGGAACAGTACCGGAAAAAGAACGACTATCTGTTCTCCGCCCTGTTCATCACCGACGTCGTCCGGCAGTCGTCGCTGCTGCTGGTATCGGGTCCGGAGAAATTTGTGGATGCCATCCAGTACCCTGAGGCGCAGCCTGGCGTGTTTGAGCTGGAAGGCGTGGTATCGCGAAAGAAGCAGCTCCTGCCCTTTCTTACCAACCACCTCCGGCATCACCCCCCCGGCGCGATAAACGTCAACGGTCACGGGTAGGTGACGACCGTTTGCTTTACTGCGACTGCCGCGCCTTCAGCAAGGCGTTGAAACGCTCCCCCGGACCCGGCGGAGTCCGACTGAGGAACCGAGGGATTTGCAATCCGACATGGGGACTTGCAACGCCCGTCCCTCGAGAGAGAAGGATGGCGAGGTCTGAAAACACAAAGGCCCCGGACATTCCGGGGCCTTGTGGTGCGCACGGCAGGACTTGAACCGGCATGGCATTGCGTATTTTGCTGGGCAATCCGCCGCGGAATCCTTTTGGTGCAAAGCTGGTGCGGAAAAAGCTCCTACTCAATCCGCGGATTGGTAGTACCGGCCGAGGTCCTGGGAGATCTCCGCCGCCAATCGCACGCAGGCTCGCCCGGGATGTGGATCAACTCCTCGCGCCAGCGGTTGGGGTAGCCGCCTTGGCAGGCGGGATGCACGAGCAATCCTGCCCTACAGTCTCCAATCGGGCACGCGCCGCGGGTAGCGGATTCGTCATTGGCACCCCCTCTGCCGCCCCAAAATGCGCATGCAAAGCTGCCTCCCGAACGCTACGAACATTTTCCAGGCTCCCCTTCCGAAAGCACACTCTAACCATTCTTATTAGGTCCCTTGTCCTTGTCCGAGGTGCGGAGATGAACTGCCTGCTGCGCGCGTCTTTGCTCGACATGGTTGAAGACGTCAATCGGGGAGACGGTGGGCACCATAAACACTTGCCCCGGAGGAAATTGGGCGGTCAAACCGGCAATCGCCCCGCGAAGAATGCCGTATAGCGCGTTGAACGCAAGTATGCGGAATCGGAGCTGAGCTTCGTCACCTGACACCGGATTCTCAACTCTGAATTCCCCGAAAATACGTGCTGCGATCTGGTATCCTGCGACGCGAGCAAATTTATCCTTGGATTCAAAGGATACGTGAAGGTTCATTCCCTTCAGATGTTCGTCGCTATTATTGTCCAAAACATCGTACCAAATTGTGTTCTTGCACGAAAAGTCCACTACCCCCTCCAATCCAGAAGGTTGAATCCATTTCGCAGATAACTCTTCGAAGTGGAAGCTCTTTATTATTATCGGCGGCACCGATTGGGAAGGCTGATCCATAATCTACGCTGCGGTAGCTTGTGGGGGTAGAGATGAAGCGGCAGTGACATCAATAATATTCCCAGCCAAAGGAATTGAATTGGGGTGATAGCGTCCCTTTATCTGGCAGGAGCCTGAAAAGAAGACCGGCTTGTTCTTCTCCTGAAATTGAATCGGAAATGAGACGAATATGTCATCCGCAGGCTCTATGGGATCTACGGAAACGGAGAGCCGTCGTCCGACATAGTGGCTTAACGCCGCCATGGTATCAAGGGTAAAGCTCGCCTTGCGACGCTCACCGAGAATATTGGAAAGATATTGTCTCGATTTGCCCCATCGATTTGCAACCACTTTCCTACTCAAGCCCTCGGACGCCATTGCTTCTTGGACTTGCACAATGAAACGTGAGCGCAAAAATTCGGCATGCCATCGAGGGTCGTTGTATAACTCTCGGCCAGCACTATCAAGGCGGTTGAGGTCTTCCTCTGTAAGTTGTTTGGTCCCTTCTAAGAATTTGTGAAGAGTAGGCGACAGGCACGGCTCATCTGCATGCGAAGTGTCTGAAAGCTCTAGGGGTTCAGTGTTCATTGAAGGAGTGATTTTAATCGGGAGCAATTCGTTGGCCTCGAATGCCGGAGGAAGATGTTCATTAGCTCATAGCACCGTTGGAAACTTGTGGCCTGGTGGCCATCGGGCTTCCAGTGTCCATTGGTGAAGATGGCCTGCTTCTCATGGTAGAAGAATAGCAGTCGTGAGTTCAACGTATGCGCTCTGGCCTCATAAGTTCCCTCAAATCCTTCTCCGCGAACAACGTGCTTTCGGTCCGTGATAGGCCGCTTCGTGGAACCAACGATGCGAAGTGACTTCATCAATGACTTGAACTCCCGCTGCTCCCGCTCTTCGAGGTCGCCGAGGAAGACCAACGCTGGGCATCGACCGTTCCATGAAATAGCGAGCAAGCGGAATTCCTGCTGATCACCAATTTCTATACCTCGAATTGGTATCAGTTCGATAGCCACGTGTCAACCTTTTGGTTTACTTTTGAGACGGAAGCATCGGCGCCAACAAGGAAATGTAGAGTCAACCTATTGAAAGTTAATGAGTTACGAATTGGTTGCGACGCCCTGTGAGCAACTTTCTCGCGGCCGGAAAGCGGGTTGGACAGGTAGTGTCCAACCAAATGGGTACTCTGCCGCCATCCCATGAAAATCAACGATCCCCGTTTGGAAGAGTGGCAGAATGACGCCCTGAACATGACCGAAGCCGAGCGCAGAGGCTTTTCGCGGTACATGGCCCGTCTGGCCGAAATGGTCCTCCGAACAGCATGCATCGGGTGCCCTATGGTGTCTGACGAGTGTCCGGATCGTTGTGCGCGTGCGCGCCGGATTCTGGACGATTTCGAGTAGCGCCTACTTTTGCGGCCTTTCTAGCGGCTTTGGCTGCTTTCGACTCCTCCGTTAGAACCTTGGCGGCGGCGGCCTCCTTCTGAACCTCTTCAACGAGCCTGGTCACCTCTGTCTCGGAAGGGCCGACGGTGGATGGCTCCGCGGCCACACCTGGCGTTAGCGTCGATTTCTCGGCGGCCTTCTCCGCCGCGCGAATCTGCGACTCCTCTGCATCGAACCGTCGCTTCAGCAACTCCGCCATCTCCTTGTCGCTCACAATCAGCGCCGCCAGGGGTGAGCTGCCGCTGAATTTTACGATGTCCGCATTTGGCGGATCGGTCAATTTCTGACTCAATTCAGCTTCGGCGCCTCTCAGAAGTAAGGAAAGGTTCCTCTGGGTTGCGCGGTCCATCTGGTACTTCCCGCGCAAGAAAGTTTGCAGCCAAGTACGCGAATACCCGAGGAATTCCGCAAATCCTGCGTCATCATCCGGGAAGTGCGCATCGCGTAGCTTTTGCGCGCGGATTACAACGCCGTCAATTTCTGACGTTTTCTCTTGCTGACTGTCAAAATCTGACATAGCTATCACCCGGCAACGAAATCACCCCATCGAGACATGAGCGAAGGAGTCAGCGGGCCGAAGAAGGAGAACATCGGGATCAGCCCGGAAAAGAAGCGGCGTGTGGATCTCGTCGCCCAGATCCGCGGCATCCGGCTGCGGGAGGCATCAGAGGAGGCTTGGGAGGCCTGGCTCGATGTGCATGAGAGAGCCGCGATCCAGCGACTGCGCGGCATCTCTGGCGGGCGGCGGAGGGCGGTAGCGGCCTGAATCACGGCGTCACCCAATCACCCCATCACCCTAAAATCAATCCTGCGGGATTAGTAAGGCCATGACGAAACCCATCCCAAACGGCTCCGTAAACACCACAATCAACGTCCCCAGGGAATGGCGGCTGGCACTGGGAAAGGCCGCGCATCGCCGGGGGCTCTCCGTTGGGGAATTGCTCAAGCGTGCCGCCGAGTCGTTCGTTGACCGCCCCACCGGACGCCAGCTTGCGGAGATCCGGACGGCGGCCGCGAAGATCGGGGGAGCCATGGTGAAGACCGCTATGTGCGGTGCGCTAGCTGTCGGAATCTGGCTCCAAGGAATCGCCCGGCCCAAGGAGATCGTCCGCACCCGCGCCGGCCAACTGAGGACAGTCAAGGATTCACGCCGGCCGGAGTTCTGGGCCGGAGAATGGGAGGTTGCGTGAACACAGTCGCCGATCTCCTTGAGTTTGCGTTCCTCATCGCGTTCTGCGCGGGGCTCCTGACGTATGTGATCCTGTGGGCCATCGGGCCTGGAGGTGGCCGATGAGCACGCTGCCCGAGGGTCTGACGCCGCTTCCAGACCGCCCGGTCATCACGCTGGCTTCACTGCCCCGCTCCCCGGCGATGCTGACGCGTCGGGAGGCGGCCAAGGTGCTCGGCGTCCCGCTCTACACCGTCAAGACGCTGACGGAGTCCGGGCGGCTGAAGTGCAAATGGCACACGAAAACGCGCTGCACAATCGCATGGGACTGGCTCATCGAGTACGCCGCGGCGAACAACGGGCCGATCCGCTATCGGCGCAGGAAGGCCAAATGAAAACCGTTCTCCGCTGCGTTTTCTGGGCCGCGTCCCCGTTCCTGCTGGCGCTCTCGCTGGGCGCCTGCACTGCCCTCTTCATCCGCGGTTGTGACCTCACGTTGCGTGCAACCGGTTCCCAATCGGCGCTCCGAAAATAGCCGGCGCGGTGCCGAGCACCGGGAATTCCGGAAGGGCCTGCCCCAATTTTTCACCACATCAAACCATGAGCCTACCATCGAAACTCCCGGCCCTTGCGCCGGACCGCCTCAAGGCGCTTGCCGCCTCGTCCACCAACGCCGCTTCCGTCTTCTCCGCCGCCGGGGAAGGCGACGTGTCGGCGGCCCTTGCGGTCGCTGAGTCCATCGCGGACCTCCGGGTTCAGTTCGACGACCCGGGGATCAGGGCGCGCATCGTGGCGCTCCAGGATACCGCAATAGGGTTCCGCACGGACCGGGACCCCAAGGTCATCAACAAGCGGACGGAGAAGCCGAATGTCCCCTACGACTACGAGACCGTGAAGGACTGCTGCATCGAGGCGATGCTGCGAGGGCTGCAACTGGTGGGGAACCAGTTCAATATCATCGCCGGACGGCAATACACGTCGAAGGAAGGGCTTGAGTATCTGATCAGGCGCCGCAAGGACGTCACCCTGTTCCAGATCAGCCTCGGGGTGCCCAAGATGACGGGAAGCGGCGCCATCGTGACCGGGGAGGCGTCATGGACCCAGACCGGCACGCCGCGGACGGTGAAGGCCGAACTGCCGGTGAAGGCCGATCAATACTCCGGCGCGGATCAGGTGCTTGGGAAGGCCACGCGCAAGCTGCTGGCCCGCTGCTACGCGGCCATGAGCGGCAGCAGCGTCCCGGAGGGCGACGCCGAGGACGCGGAACCCGCGCCCGCGCTGCCTCCGGCCGGGGGTGGAGAAGCCGCCGCCGCTGCCACCACGGAGGCGCTGAAGAACACCGCGCCGCCATCACCGCGCCCGCGCGCCACGCCGAAGCCGGCTACCGCCGCGCCGGTGCCCAGCACTCCGGCAACTCCCGCCGCGCCTCCTGCTGAAACCGTGGTGCCCGCGCCGCAGCCGGAGGCGCCGCCCGCGGACCCGGCACCCGCACCCGCGCCCTCTCCGGCCCCGGTGGACCCCGGCCCCGGGCCGCTCCCGGAGGAGCAGGTGGAGCAGCTCCTGACCAACGCCAACGTCGCCGATGCCGACTTCTTCGGTTGGCTGGTCAGCACCGGCCGCATCAAAGACGCCAGCCTGTTGGAGCACGTCGGGGACGTTCCTCCGGCGGTGCTGGCGGAAATCCTCCGTCCCGACGGCAAGGGCATTGTCCCCCTGTCCAAGTGCCTCCGCCTCTATGGAAGCAACTGAGAAAACGGTTGCCGCGCCGGTGGGTCCGGACGCTGACGGGATTTACGTCGGGCTGATTGACGGGATTTACCGGCGCGCCCCCGGCGCCTCCGTCTCATCCCTGAAGTACCTGGACCCGCCGGCCCGCTTCCCCAACCGGAAGCATGAGCCGCCCACGGCTGCGATGCGCATGGGAACGCTGGTCCACAGCCTCATCCTGGAGCCTGACAAGCCGCTGCCCCGGATCGTCCTGAAGCCGACGGAGTACCCGGCGGACCATCCGCAGGTGTTGTCCGGAAAGGTGAAGGCCGGCACGGAATTGAAGTGGTCAGCCTCCCATTGGTGCAAGGCGTGGGCCAAGGCGCAGGAAGACGCCGGCAACGACGTCATGACGGAGAAGGAATGGGAGACCTTGAACGCCTGCGTGGAAGCGGTGGCCAACGACGAGATGGCGGCCGCCATCCTCTCCGAAGGCTTCGGGGAAGTGTCCTGGTTCTCCACCTTGGAGCTACCGTCCTCGCGCCGCACCGTCCGCAGGAAAGGCCGCATTGACTGGGCATCACCCGGGCGCCGGTTCCTGGCCGACGTGAAGAAGGTCTCGGAGGACGGCGGCCGCCGGGAGTTCTGGGAGGCGAACGCTTGGGACCGCCGCTACTACGTCCAAGCCGCCTACTACCTGGACGGCTGGAATGAACAGGCGGACGCCGAGAACCAGGTGGAGAAGTTCATCTTCATCGTGGTGGAGTCCGAACCTCCCTACCTGGTGAGCAAGTTTGAGATCCGCGTCGGGGATGAACTCTATGAGGCCGGGCGGTCCCAATACCTCCAGGACCTCGAAACGCTGATGGAGTGCAAGGCCACCGGTGTCTGGCCCGGTTACCTCCCCGGCGTTCAACCCATGGGCATGCCCGGATTTGCCCGGAGAAAGCTGCGGAAATGAGAGACCTGCTGAAAGCGATCGGACTGTCCAAGGCGGACGTCGAACGCATCACGGCTTCTATGCGCCCCAAGCCGGCTGCGGTGCCGTCGTGCAAGTATCCACGGGAGGTTATTCAGCGCGCCGTGGAGATGCAGGAAGGTGGCTCCACCTTCGCGGCAATCGCAGAGGAAACCGGTTTGCCGATTGGCTCCGTCGGTCACGCCTTGGAAGTCGGGAAGGGGATGCTCCTTTAACATGGCCAACTGGACCCCAGAACAGGCGCGGGCTCATCAAGAACGCGTGGCCATGGGCCGCGGGCACTCCCGGCCGCTGTCGCCGGAGGAGATCCGCTGGGGGTGGGCGGAGAAGCGTGAGGAGCCCCCGGAATCCGTCTTGCACGCGGAGATCCTGAGGGAATGCGACGTCCGCGGCTGGCTGGCCTTCCACGGGGACATGACCCGCCGCACCGGCCGAACGCTGGGGGAACCGGACTTCATCATCGCCGCGCCCGGTGGCCTCACGCTCTACGTGGAGTGCAAGACGTCCACGGGCCAGCTCTCGGAGGATCAGACCCGGATCCAGACCCGGCTGCGCAGCCTGTACCACCGGCACCACATCATCCGGTCCATCGGTGAATTTCGCAGCCTCGCCAACTCAATCAGCCGATGAACGCCAAACGCCTACACGCCGAAGTCCAGAAGCTCACACGGGAGATTGCGACCCTCCGGGCCTTCGTGGACGTAGCCGCATCCTACACGATTGACGGCCGTTCGGGCCTGATCTGTCGGCGGCCCGGCCCGGGCCAAGAGGTCTATTCCTCCTCCGTTTCCGTGGTGCGCGACCTCTCCGGCCGAGCCCGCCAACTCCAACTTCAACGCGCCTGACCTATGGACCTCTGTCACTGCGAAGACCCGATCCCGGAACCCGTAGAAGGTTCACGCCTGCCCGCCTGCAAACGCTGCGGGATGTGGCACGACCCCGAGGCTTGGCGGCGGGACACGCGGGTTCAGCACGCCAGGAGGCAGCGCGCGGAAACCTCGGACTTGGTGGATCAGATCATGAGGGAGGGAAGGCGATGAAAACCGTTTTCCTGGTCACCCACGGTTCCTATTCGGACTTCCGCGTCCTGGGCGCGTTCACGTCACTCAAGAAGGCAGTGCTCGCGAAGAAGCTCTGGGCCGCTGACTGCATTGAGCAGTACGAGGCGAACGCCATGCCACCGCGCCCGAAGGGAATGTTCCTCTGGAACGTCGAGATGGATGAGCACGGCAACAGTGAAGCCCGGGAGATTATATCCGCGGAGAGCGTGCTCCCGGCTTGGGAAGTGGACATCAACGGGGTGCCAGTCTTCCGCATGTGGGCCAGGACTGAATCGGGCGCGGTGAAGATCGCCAACGCGCGCCGGCAATGGCTCCTCGCAAACAACCTCTGGACGACGGACTGGGATAAGTGGTGCGAGCTGGAATCGAAGACCCCTTGGGCGGGTGTGGTTCCAACCGGACCCGAACTAAACGAGAAGGGGAAGCGATGATCACCCCGGCCTCCCAATACGTCGTGAGCGCAGCAGACCGCGCCCAGTGCCTCGGCTCCGGAGAGCTGAAGCCCTGCCCGTTCTGCGGTGCTCAAGCCATATCATGCGGCGGGGTCAATCAGGAGACTGGTAACACGGTCTATAACGTGTTTTGCACGGAAGGGGGACGCACCTGCGGCGCCAGCGTGTTTGCCTGTCGAAAAGATGTTGGGGAAGCACGGGCGGCCGCCATCGCCGCCTGGAACCGTCGCGGCCCTGCCGTCCGGAACCCCGAGGGGATAGACCTGGAGAAGTACCCGCCGCCCGCGGGGCACGTCATCGCATCGGATGCGGACCTGAAGGCCAAGGGCACACCGAAGCCGTCCTGGATGATCTTCCACGAAGGCCGCTGGCGCCGGTGCTCAGGCCCGCACATGCGCGGCGAGCACTGGACCTATTCCCGCCCCAAGGCCCGGAAGCAGAGGAAGGCAAAGGCATGAGTGACAGACGCAAACGGTTTTATAGAGGGCAGGCCATCCCGGTCGCCGATGAGATCATGGACGCGCTCCGCGCCGCGGACGCAGTGGACCCGAAGTTCATGCTTTGGGTGGGCTCCCTGCGCCGGAACAAAGCGGACGTTGGAGACGTGGAGATCCTGTTCGTTCCGGTCCGCGGGCTGGCCCCTGATCAAGGGGACCTGTTCGGGAGCCTGGTGGAGACGGACAAGGCCGCGGACGCCATCAACGCCATGGTGAAGCGCGGTGTCCTGGCGAAGCGCCCGAAGGAGGACGGCACGTTCACCTGGGGGGCGCAGAACAAGCTCGCGGTGCATGTGGCCTCCGGCATCCCCATTGACCTCTTCGCCGCAACCCGGGAGTCCTGGTTCAACCTGCTGGTCTGCCGCACCGGCCCGGCATCCCTCAATGCCATCATCGCCCAGCGCGCCAAGGATCGCGGCTGGCGGTGGAATCCCTACGGCGCCGGGTTCTACGGGCCCGACGGCGCCTTGAAGGTCCCGGTGCGCTGCGAGGCCGACGTGTTCCAGGCCGTTGACCTGCCGCCCACCGAACCGATCTACCGCGCCCGCCTCGCCCAGCAGCTTCAGGAGGCCGGCCATGTCTGACGCCCCTGCACCAAAGCGGAAACCGGTCCGCCGTGTGTTCGGGCGCCGGGAGTTCCTGCGCGACGGCGAGGTCTACCAGATCGAGATGCGCAACGACCACCTGCGGATCCGCCGCCGCTACCAGCGCGCCGGGATCAGCATCCCCTTTGACCGCCTCCCGGTGGCCCCAGACGGCCGCCAGATGGGGCTCCTGAAATGAGCAACCGCCTTGTGAACCTCGCGTGGAAAGTGGAGGGCCTGAACGGCTCTCAAAAGCTCCTGCTGATCCGCCTCTCGGACCGGGCGGGAGAGGATGGGCTCTGCTGGCCCGGACAGACCTCCCTGGCGAAGGAATGCTGCCTCACAAATCGGACGGTCGGAACCGCCCTGGCGGAGTTGGTCATCAAGGGACATTTGGTCGTCCAATGTCGCGCGACATTCGACACGCCCACAACCTACCGGGTGACTCCCCAAATCCCTGAGGCTCCCGCAAAGGTTAATGGAGGGGCAAAGCCTGCGCCTCCCGCAAAGAATGACCCTCCTGAAAATCCTTCGGGAGTAGAAGGAAATGCAGGAGGGGCAGAGAAGGTTTTGCAGGAGGGGCAATCCGCTCAGGACCCGCAAGATTTGCAGGAGATGCAAAAGACGACGTTACCTCCCGAAAAATTTGCGGGGGGGGACCCGAAAAATCTTCGGACTAATCCAAAGGGAACCCAAAGGAACCAAGACACACACACAGCGGGCGCGCAGGAAGCTGCCGGCGTCCGGGTGAAGATCGTCCAAGCCGGCACCGTGGTTGCCCCGCAGCCCTCAGGGCCGGTCACGGGCAGCACGGCCATGCCGCCCCCGACGCTGCCCGCCGCAACCGAGTTCGGCGCCCGGTGCGGCATCCTGCCTCAGGTTGTGGAAAAATGGTTTTGGCTGTGTGACAGCCGGCAGTGGCTGGACCCCCAGACGAAGCTCCCCATCGGCAACTGGCAGTCGGCCCTCAAGGCGTTCGCGATTGGCTGGCGGGAGCGGGAGGGGCGCCAATCGGCCGCAAGCGGCACGGCGGCCCAAGCCCGGCGCGCCGTTGGCCCTTCCCGTGACCCGTTGGACCCCGCCAATCTGAAGATTTGACCTCATGGACTCCCACGATCCCCAAAACCACCTCATGCGTTGCGCCTGCGGCGCCACGTTCTACCTGAACATGCTGGAGCAGTTCTCGCAGAGCTTCCAACCAGACCCGGACGACGGCCGCTATCTACGGGGCACCTGCGAAAAGTGCCGCACCAAGGGCGACGATCAGGCGCAGCAGGCTCAGAAGCAGCAGGAGGCGGAGCGCAGACGCATCATGTGGGAAAGCGGTTGCCCGTTTGAGTACCGCACCACGGAGGAGGGCGGCGCGACTGATCCCGCGCTGCTGGACCGCGTGAAGCTCATTGCTGGAACGGATGATGGGCCGAAGGACGTGACGTGGCGCCAGTTGGCGCGGTCCTCCGTCCGCAAACCGGCGGAACTGGATCGGCCCGTGGTGCTTCTCACGGGTCCATCCGGCGCCTGCAAAACCCGCATCGCGTGGCGCATGGCCCGCGCGGTGTTCGACTCCGGAAAGAGCACATCCTACGACACCAGCCTGAGCTTTCAGCACCGGCTCCAGGATGCCGCCGGGCGCTTCCAGGCAGGGCCTTTCATGTCCGGGATGTCGCGATACCCGTTCGTCGGGCTGGATGACATCGGCAAGGTGGAGTGGACCGACAACACCGCCTCCGCCTTTTTCGAGCTGCTGGAGCAACGCATTGCCAACCGGAGCATGACCGTCATCACGACAGAGCTGATGGGGGATCAACTGGAAAACTGGTTTTCAGAAGCCCGGTCCGCCGTCCTCGCCAGGGCCGCCAAGGCCATCATGCGCCGCCTCCGGCAGTACGGCCGCGTCGTCCTCTGCGCCCCGCCCGCATGAACGAACGCCCCTTCAGCGACCTACCCGACGGCCTGGTTGACCACGCCTCCGACCGCGCATCCATGGAAGCGTTCTTCGAGCACGCCCGCGGCGGGTTCACCACCCGGGAACAGGAGGCCATCCGCCTGCTGCTGGAGTACCTGGTAGGAGCCGCAAAGCCCACGCGCCGCACCACCAAGGCCGCCGGGCTCCGGCTCCTAACCCTGTTCTGGGTCATGCACCCCGACCGCATCCCGGGATCAAACGGAAAACCGGTTTCCATCAGGGATCTTGCCGCAACAGCAGGGGTGCACCATTCCGCGCTGACCAGGATAACGGAGCAGATCCGGAAGGACTTTGGGCTGGTGAACCGCTCCCAGATCCAGCGGCTGCGCTCACGCAGGAAAACGGTTTTGAGGAAGGGCAAGGCATGAAGACCAAGCAATCAAACAGGAAACCGCTTTCCGCTACGGAGGGGAAAGGGGGTAGGGGGATAGGGGAGGGTCAGGCGCGTATGCGCCGTGGGCCAATGCACAGGGTGGTGGCTATGCTTCAGAGGGAGCTTGCCCGTAGGAAGCGCAACGCGCGCAGACGTGAGGCATACAAGGACCGCCGCCCGTCCTCCTCACTGCATGCCTGGGTCCGCTTCCCAGGATCGCACTGGAAACAGGTTCGGGCTTTGCATGCCTCCATCCGAGGGGTGGCCATCAGCACAACCCACGGAACGTTCAGCCAGCGGCGCCCGGGCGGCCCTTGGTACTGGCGGGTCGTTGCGGATGACTCCGTGCGCATCGGCCTGAAGGACGGGACGCGCATACTGCGCGCGCTGGAGGCCCGTAGCCTCGCCCGCATCGAGGGTTCTATCGCAGACCTGGCCGCTGCCCGCCGCCTGGCCGGGGCCGCCCGTGAGCCCGTGGGAGACGTCGCCTCACCCCTGCCCAGCGCAGCCCAGCCGCCCACGGGCACGCCCACGCGCAGGAAACCGGTTCTTAGCGCGCGAGGGGTAAGGAATCTTTTTTCGGCTGGGCGAGAGCAGGGTCCGCGGAGGAGCAGGCTTTCGCCGGCCAATGTCGCAGAATCAATGTCCCATGAAAAAACCAAAGAAGAACACTCCCGCAGGGGCCGCTGAAGCCCCCCAGATCGCCGTCCATTGCTCCCACGATCAGCAGGTGCCGGTCGGGGATCTGAAACCCCATCCGGGGAACCCGAACAAGCACCCGGCCCGCCAGGTCGAGCTGCTGGCTAAAATCATCCGGACGCAGGGGTGGCGGGCCCCAATCGTTGTATCCCGGCGGTCCGGGTTCGTTGTCACCGGTCACGGCCGTCTGGCGGCGGCGAAGCTCCTGCAGGTGGCGACCGTCCCGGTCAACTTCCAGGATTTCGAGACGGAGGCGCAGGAGACGGCGCACCTGCTGGCGGACAACCAGATTGCGGAGCTGGCGGAGATTGACGACGACGCCCTGCGGGAGGCGCTGTCCGGTCTGAAGGACCTCGGCGCGGACATGGACCTGACCGGGTTCACCGGGGAGGCCTTGGACGAAGCCCTGGCGGATCTGCCGACGGGCGAGGAGGGGGACAAGCCTCCCAAGTTCAACATCGCGTACACCATCGCGTTCGAGGACACGCAGCAGCAGGAAGCCTGGTACGACCTCCTGCGGATCTGGAAACAGCGGTTCGGGGAACTCCCCATCGGTCAACTGATCCAGCGCACCCTCCATGAAGAAGGTTCAAAGGTTTCTTGATACCGACGTCCTGACGGAGGCGCGGAAGCGAATCCGGCACCTGTACCGGACCTTCGATAACGTCGCGGTCTCCTTCTCAGGCGGGAAGGACTCGCTGGTGGTCCTGTGGCTGGCGAAGGAGGCGGCGGAGGAGATGGGCCGGCTCCCGGTGCGCGCTCACTTTTACGATCAGGAGCTGATCCCGGATTCCGTGGTCAATTTTGTGGAGGAGGTTCGCGCTTACCCCTGGGTGTCGCTGGACTGGTTCTGCCTCCCGCTGCCGTCCTCGAAATACATCCTTGGTCGCGTCCTCCCTTATGTTCAGTGGGACCCGAACCGGAAGCCGTTCCGTCCCATGCCGGCGTTCGCCATCCAGGGCGAGCCCGGGGTGGTGTACGACAAACTGGAGTACGACCAGTTTCTTGCGCGACGGGTCCGGGGCTCCCTCTCCTGCGTTCTGGGGATTCGGGCTCAGGAGTCGCTGATGCGGCTGCGGTCCTGTCTCAATAAGATCAACGAGAATTGGATCAACGCTTCGGGCGCGCCTTCGATGAAGAAGTGCAAACCGATCTATGACTGGTCGGAGAAGGACGTGCTGAAATACTTCATGGACCAGCGCATTCCGTTCTGCCCGATCTATGAGGCGCAGAGCATCGCGGGGCGGCCGCTCCGGGTGGCGTCCCCGTTCCAGGCGGAGGCCGCCAAGACCCTGAGCTATGAGCGGAAGTACGACGGCCAGTTCTTCGACCGCCTGATGGAGTCGTTCCCAGAGATGCAGGTGCAGTGGCGCTACCAGCGCGACATGGACCTGGGCGCCAAGGCGGAGAGGTACCCGCAGACCTTCGAGGGCATCGCTCAGTTCATCGAGGATGAAGTCGAGGGCGACGCCCAGCAGGCCAAAGCCTTCAAGATGCTGGAGGTCTCGAAGGTCCTTCACGCCAAGAAACCCGAGGCGTACCCGCTTCACCACCTCTTCCGACACTTCCTGCGCGGCGGATTCCGGAAGACTCCGATGCCGCTTTCCCGAGACCAACAATGAGCACCCCGTTTCCCAAAGATCCCATTTCCCGCGTGCAGTGGCGCGACAGCCGAGAGCTGAAGGCCAACCACTACAACCCCAACATGGTCATGACCTCGGAGCTTCGGCTTCTGGAGCGGTCCATCCTCTCGCAGGGGTGGGTTCAGCCGATATTGATCACGCCGGACGGGACGATCATTGACGGCTTCCACCGCGCGACGCTGGCGAAGACCAGCAAGCCTATCGTGAAGAAGTACGGTCACCAGTGCCCCGTGGTGGTGCTGGACATTCCTCCGCATCGGGCAATGTGCCTCACGGTCCGGATCAACCGGGCGAAGGGGGAACACCAGGCTATGAAGATGTCGGATCTGGTCAAATCCCTGGTGAAGGATCACCGGATGACGGAGGACGAAATAGCCGCTGAGTTGGGCGCCACTATTGGTGAAATCCGTCTGCTGTTGGCGGACGACATTTTTAAGCGCAGAGGGATTGACACCCACACCTATTCCCGGGCATGGGTGCCAGGGTACGAGAATAGCCCGAAACAAAAACAAACATGAACAATACCGATCAAACGAAGCGAACTGTCCCTGTTGAAGGCGCTCCGCTGCCCTGGCGTCCCGGCTGCATTCACTGGGGACCTGAGGAGCGGCGCGTGGTGCTGCGGGAGATGATCCGCCTGGCGGAGAAGTTCCCGAAGGCCGAGACAATGTGGTGGTGCATGGAGGCGATGAAGGTCCTCCCTGAGCACCGGCGCCGGTCCGAACGCTCCATGAAGCTGGGGCGCAAGACGGTGAAGCTCTTCGAGGGCCTGGGCGCTGTGTTTGAGGAATGCTTCGATCCGCAGAACGGGGAACCGGTGGCGGAAAATCTCCCAACTCACCACTAAGCACTTACGGGGAATCGTATCAGAAACCCGTTTTATACTTGTGAATACGTGGGCCACGTATAGCGTAACCACAACATGAATGCTCTCCTTGTTTCACTCCACGTCTCCGTCTTCACCAATCACCGTACGGACGACGGGATCACCAAAGAGGTTGCCGCGCTGAAGGCGCTCCGCGGCGACGCCGGCCGGTGGATGAAGCGCAAGCTGTCCCGCCGGCACCTGGAAAAGGTCAAGACGGTGGTCTCTCAGGCCCGCGCCAAGCACTACGAGCTGACGCTGCCGTGGGAGGACGGGCGCCGCATCCTGCCGATGGGGCTCCGGGGCCGGTACGAGTCGAACATGACCGATCTGCAAGGGCAGTTCGTGGCGGCGGTCCGGGAGTTCCGGACGATCTATCCGCAGGCAGTGGAGGAGGCGCGGGAGATGCACGGGACCACCTTCAACGAGAAGGACTACCCGCCCGAGGAAACCGTGGAGGGCCGGTTCACCATGCGGACGGAGTACGCGCCCGTCCCCGAGCAGAATCACTTCGCCGGGCTCTTCAACGGGCAGGAGCTTGAGAACATGGCCCAGCAGCTCACCGCCGCCACGGCCGTGAAGCTGGAAGCCGCCGAGTCTGAGGTCTGGGAGCGGATGCTTGCGCCGGTCCGGGACCTGGCCGCCCGGCTGTCGGACCCGGACGCAGTGTTCCGGGACAGCCTGGTGGGTCACGTCCGCGAGATCCTGGACCTGGCGCCGGACTTCAACCTTGGCGGGAAGCCCCAGCTCCGGGAGGCCGTCGAGGAGATCAAAGCCAAGCTGTCCGCCCTGGAGCCCGACCTGCTGCGGACCAACATGACCGTCCGGCGGGACGCGGTGAAGGCCGCGGCCGGCATCATCCAACGCTTCGGCGCCGTGGGCGTCCGGAAGATTTCCTGAGTTCTAACCATCAACCATCAATTCAAGTGAGCCACGTTGTATCCATCAAAACCGAACTGCGGGACCTGGAGGCCATCCGGGCAGCGGCCCAAGAGCTGGGCATGACCTTCATGGCGAACCAGCGGACCTATAACTGGTGGGGGACGTCCGTCGGGGACTATCCGCTTCCCCCCGGTTTCCGCGCCGACGACCTGGGGAAGTGCGAGCACGCGCTGAAGGTTCCCGGGACCGCGTGGGAGATCGGGATTGCGCAGGCCCGGAACCCGGACGGCACCCGAAAGGGCGGGTTCACCCTCCTGTTTGACTTCTATGGCCACCAGGGGCGGCCGCTGCTGAACGCGCTGGGCGGCGAGGATGCCCGGAAGTTTGTCCAGATGTACGGCGTCCACAAAACGCTGATCGAAGCGAAGCGGAAGGGGCTGCTGGCCAGCCGCCGCGTCGGGAAAAACGGGTCCATTCAAGTCGTCCTGTCTCAAGCCTGATCCACCATGAAAAAGAAAGAGATCATCGTCGAAGTCTCCGAGACCGGGGAAATCACCATCGAAACCGTGGGCTACAAGGGCGCGTCGTGTGAAGCCGCTACCAAGGCCATCGAGGCCGCCCTGGGCGTGGCCGGCGACAAGAAGAAGAAGCCGGAGTGGTATCAGACCGAACAAAACGTCAACGCCCAACGCTCATGAACAAAGTCACCTGTCCAACCTGCCGGAAAGCGATGCGGCTGTGGGCGCTGGACTCACGTGGGAAGCGGATAGCCATGACCGCGTGTCACTCCAGGATCTGTGTCAAGGTGGCCAAAATGTTCCGCGACGGCCCCTGCTGGTGCCAGGAAGGAGGCTCACGATGAACTGTGAACGCTGCCACGGGGACGGATGCCTCCCCAACGCTGACGGGGTCACCGTCGAGTGTATCCGGTGTCGAGGCACGGGGAAGGCGCCGAAGCCGGCCATAATTCTGTCCTTCGACGAGGATGGATCCGCCCAGTGCGTGCACACTGACGCCCTGCCGCTGGAGGCCTTGGGACGGATGACCGTGCGGCGCGCGTCCACCGTCGAGTTCAACCCCGACGCCCAGACCTGGGAAGTGCGGTGGGAGGGCTCCGCGGCCGTGGTTTTCTCCGATGCCTCCCGGAGTGAGTGCATCCGGTGGGAGGTCGAACAACTCAATCAAAAATTGCCCTTCTCGAAGTAAAACCTGGCAAAGGCTGAGTTAGGCTGCCCGTCGCCATTGTCGAGCCACTGCACCCGCGCATCGTATCCCAAGCCTGCAAGGTTGGGCTCCATCCGAATAATCCAATGGATTGGCATGCTCTCAATCGCAATTTTGGTATTCCCGGCGCGCATCTGGTTCTGGATTTCCTTCCACAGGGTTTCATAGTCGGCGGCGTTAAGAGTTGTGAAGTCTTGGGCGTTCGCAGGCGGCGTCCCCGTGTTCAGCCAATTCATGCTCATGATTGTGGGTGTGAGTTTGGAAGGGCCTGCCAGCAGGCAGGCGCGAAAGAGAACGGCGCCCCGCGATTCCCGTCCGCCGGACTACGGGGCGCCAGGCCCGCGACTTGCGGACCCAAAGTGGGTGGATTCGGAATGGCAGATGTCTCCACGGCAGCCAGCGGGGTAAAAGTGATGCCTGCCGTCCAGTCCTTCTCGGGATCTCCATTGCTGGATTTCTCGGGTTCTTCCAGACGGCAGACAGGCCCTTCTGAGCGTTCCGCATGCCACATCGTAAGCCCTTGATGTGCAGTAAAGCCACGTCGTGAAGCCCCTTCAAAACGCACGCCCAGCCCCCCATTTTGCATGAAAGAAATCACCAACCTACTGAAGGCCGGATTCCCGGCCATCGCCATCAACACCACCGAAGAGGGCCGCGCCGAACAGGCGGTTGCCGAGGCGGTCAAGGCCGCCGGCCGGACCCTCTACGTCTGGAGCGTCACCGAAGGGCTGGGCCGCGTGCTGGATGCGGGCGGCGTTCAGGACTTCGGCGAGACTCAGGACCCCATGGCGATGCTGGGGCACACGTCCACGCTGCCGGACAAGGTGGCGATCCTCCTGCGGGACATCCATCCGTTCATCGGGCGGGACTCCTCCCCGATGCTGATCCGGAAGTTCCGGGATGTCATGATGGCGGGGAAACAGCGGTCGCTGTCCCTGATCCTGATGGGGCACGATGTCCCGTTGCCGGCGGAATGGGTGAAGGAAGCGGCCGTGGTGGAATGGCGCCTGCCGACGCGCGATGAGCTTCAGGAGGTCATTGGCGCCGTGGCCATGTCCGGCAAGGTGAAGGTGGCGGAGATCGAATGGGATACCGTTCTGGACGCCGCCGCCGGACTGACGACGACGGAGGCGGAGAACGCGGCCGCCCTGTCCGTCGTCGAAACCCGTGGGATTTCCGCAGACGTCATCCGGCGGGAAAAGGCGGCGACCGTCCGGAAGAACGGCATCCTGGAGATCGTCGAGACGTCCACCACCCTCCAGGACATCGGCGGGCTGGAGCTGCTGAAGGGGTCGCTTCACGAGAAGCGGAACCTGTTCACCAAGCAGGCGCGCGAGTACGGACTGCCGACCCCGCGCGGGACGCTGGTGGTGGGACAGCCGGGCACCGGGAAGAGCCTCACGGCCACGGCCACGGCGCGGACCTTCAATCTCCCCCTGCTGCGGCTGGAAGCCGGCCGGCTCTTCGGGAGCCTGGTGGGGCAGTCCGAAGCGAACTGGCGGACGGCGTTTGCGACGGCGAAGGCCGTGGCGCCCTGCATCCTCTGGATTGACGAGGTGGACGGCCTGTTTGCCGGCGCGGGCGGCGCCAGCACGGACGGAGGCACTACCCAGCGGGTTCTGAAGGCGATCCTTCAGGACATGCAGATGGCCGGGGACGGGATCTTTTTCATGCTCACCGCGAATGACATTGACCGGCTCCCGGACCCGCTGATTGACCGGCTGGAAGTGTGGGCCGTGGACCTGCCCAGCGTGTCCGAGCGGGAGGCGATCTGGAAAATCCAGATCGAGAAGCGGGGGCGGAAAACCAAGGCGTTCGACCTGCGGCGCCTGGCGGAGGCCACGGACGGATTCAGCGGCCGGCAGATCGAGCGGGTCTGGCTGGATGCGCTCACCCGGGCATTCAACTCCAACCGCGAACCGTCCATGGTGGACTGTGAAACGGTGGCGGCGCGGACCGTCCCCACGAGCAAGCTGATGGGGACGGAGATCGAAGCGCGCCGCCAGCGGCTCCAGGGGCGGGCAATGCCGGCGTCCGCGCCCGAGGGGACGGCCGATGCCAAGACGGCGGGAAGGAAGCTCACGGTATGAAACCACCGTGGGGGAGCCTCCGCTTCTGGCGGAAGTACGAGCGCGCTCAGTCGAACATGATCCGCTTCAGGCGTCGGGGAAGGCGCCGACGGGTCATGAAGTGGGTCCGCGAGACCCGCCGCCTGGGCGCGCGGTTGTTCCGGGAGATGGATCGGGATGCGGGGCCATCCGCTTGACCGCCGCACGCACGCTGCGTACCTGTCGCCGATGAAAAGGAAAGCGATGGATCCCGAGGGGCCAGACTATGCGGCCCTGCTGAAGGCGTGACGTGCTCGAAACCACTTCACGCAGCCCGACGCCGCCAAGGAGCTTGGGATCAGCGTTGACACCATTCAGAACTGGGAGATTAGGCGGTGCCTACCAAATGGGGCCGTGCGCGCACTGCTGCTTGCGAAGATTCGAGGGTGAGGAGGCGTCCTCGGGGCCGACCTTGCGTGTTGACGGCAGAGCGTCCACCCGTTAGAAAGTCGCGAACCTAAATCAGATACGCGATGAGCAACCAGCCTCCAATTTACGATCTTGCGACCACGCGACCTTTTGGCGACGCGGCATACAATGAAGCCTCAGTGGCCGCCAATGATTACGGAGTCAGCCTAGTTCACGGTGATGATCTTATCGGGTCTGCAACTCTGGTTTCCGTTGGAGAGCATCATGGCCTTTTGACGGCCGATCACGTTTGGAAAGCCATACTCGAAAAGGAGGAGCGGGAGCATGCCGGACACATATGCCTAGTGTTTTCGAAATCCGCCCATCGCTTCGAAGTTCCCTTGGATGGCATTTCCCCGGTCGTCGTTGGGGAATACTCCGACTCTCATGCGTTCGAAGGGCCAGATATTACATTCTTGCGCTTGGGAGATGTAACCAAACTGGGGGAGCTGAAGGCCAAAAAGTCTTTTTCACCCATTTCGCTCGATGCTCTCGCTCTGTTCAAAGCCATTCCACATGACAGGTGCTATTGGGTGATCTGGGGAGCCCCTGGAGAATTGTCATTGAAGGGCACAAATGACTTGGGAGAAGGGCTTAATCGTATTACTCACTTCGTCATGCCTGCTGAGTTTGGTGGGATAGAGGATGCAGGGGAGTATGATTACTGCACGGTTGAAATCCCTTATGGCAAAGAAAACTACCCCACAACTTACGGTGGTGTAAGTGGTGGCGGGGCTTGGATAACTTATGGCGTTTCGGAGGATCCCCAGGGCCAAATGATTTCTGGTCCTCGCAGATTACTTTTGGTTGGCCTGGCTTACTTCCAGCGGAGGAAGTCGGAAGGCGTAATGGAATTGAAACTCCACGGCCCCAAGTCCATCCACAAAAGGGTCACGGAGGCGGTGAGTGCCCATTTTGCCTAGAGCCGTTGTCTAGGGCGGCGGTCAGGCTTGACACGTATGCGTGTCCCACGTACCTGTTGCGCGTGAAACGTCCATCCGCCCGAGAGGTTGCCAATGCCCTGAAGAAGTGGCGTGCGGCCAGCGGCTTCTCCCAATCGCAAGCCGCGGCCGAGCTGGGGATCAGCGTCCGCTCGCTCCAGAGCTGGGAAATCTGCCACTACACCCCCAACCCGACCACCTGGGGTCTGCTCTCCAGGTTGATCGCTCTCCTGCCCGGGGATGACGAGCCGGCGAAGCGGTCGGAGAAATAGGCCATGGCCACGCCGGCAAATTCCGGCGCCGCTGTCATCGAGCCGGACAAGGCTCGGGCGTTCCTGAAGGCGGATGCGGCGAACCTGGCGAAGCGGCTTCAGTTGGGGCACACTCTGACTGCTGCGGAGCGGCGGCACATGGAAGCGCTCGCCGCCGGAGCGACGGACCCAGACCCGACGTTCGTCCGATCTGTTTATGAGCTGGCCGCGGTCATCGGCGTTGAGCGGAAGACAATCCAGCGGTGGGCGAAATTGGAAGGCGCCCCGGAGCCTCGGCCAGACGGACGCCTGGAGGTTGCCGCCTGGCGCGCGTTCAAGGCCACGCGAAGGGCCGGAGAGCGGGACGAGGAGGGCACCACCGACGAGAAGGAGAAGAGCAACCGGCTCAAAAACGAAAAGCTCCAGATCGAGATCGCCGCGCTGAAGCACGAATACATCGAGCGGGCGGAAGTGGAACAGTGGGTGTCGGGGATGATCATCGCCGCGAAGAATGTCCTTCTCGGGCTCCCCTCCGCGCTGGCAATGCAGGTGGTCGGGCTCAATCCCACGGAGACTGAAGCCCTGATCCGGCAGGGGATCAATGAGGCCCTAGACCAACTCCACGCCGATCCGATCCGTGGCATCGCGGATCTTGCCGCCGTCACCAAGCAGGATGAGGAGGCTGAGGAGGCGGGATCATGACCATGCCGCACGATCACCCGGTGTGGCGCGCGGCCGCGGCCGCCTGGCGCCCTCAGTCCCGGCTGAAGGTCTGGGAGTGGTGCGAGCAACACGTTTACGCCGAGCCCGGCTCGCCCATCCCTGGCCGGATCCGGACGGATAACTCGCCCTGGATCCGAGAGCCCCTGGAGGAGATCGGGAATAACGCGCGGCAGAACGTCATCGTCATGTGTTCGGCTCAGTCGTCCAAGACGACGCTGGGCGTCTTCGCGAAGCTCTGGGCCATCGCCGAGGACCCCGGCCGAGCGCAGTGGGTCACCTCGGATTTGGACATGGCGAAAGACGATCTGCGGGACCGGTTCCTCCCCATGATGCTGCGGTGCCGACCGGTCCGGGAACAGATGCTCTCCAGCTCCGTCGAGGACGTGGTGTTTCGGACGATGCCGCTCTACTACACGGGCTCCAATTCCAAGGCGAAGCTGCAATCAAAACCGCTTCGCTGGTTGTTCCTGGATGAGGTCCGCAACTTCCCCAAGAACGCGTTGCCCATGGTGCTCAAGCGCACGCGCGCGCACTGGAACGCCCGGCGGATCATGATGTCCACCCCCGGCGACGAGGGGCAGAACATCCACCACCACTACCTCCAGGGGGATCAGCGGGTGTGGAATTCCCGGTGCCCGAACTGCGGTGACCTGTTCGAGCTGAAGTTCGAGGACCTGGTGGCGGTTCACCCGGAAAACGGTGGGGAATGCCGGTTCCGTGACGTGCCCGGTGCGTTCGATGAGGACGGGACATTCAACGGGGATGTGGTGGAACCGTTCATTCGGGCGAAGTGCCCCGGGTGCAAGGTGCTGTTGGAGGATACGCCGAAGAACCGGAAGGCGATGGCGCGCGGGGGCGCCTACATCGCCAGCCGGCCGGACGCGCCAGCGAAAACGGTTTCCTTCACCTGGTCGGCGCTGGTGCCATTTTGGGTGTCCTGGCGTTCGGTGGTTCAGGAGTATTTCGACGCCCTGATGGCGATCCGCGTCGGGGACACGGAGCCCATGCGGACCTTTGTCACGGAGACCCTGGGGCGGCCGTGGCGCGAGGACATGGGGGAGCTGGAGGAGTTCGGATCCCTTGAGGACCGGCGGGATGACTACAAACGCCAGGAACCTTGGGGCGACGAAGAAACCCGTTACATGGGCGCGGACCGGCAGGCGAAGGGCGGCGAGCATTACTTTTGGGTGGTCCGGGCCTTTTCCAAGTCCGGGGAGTCGCGCCTGATCGCCTACGGGAAGGCGCTCACCAAGGAGGCCCTGGAGGATAAGCGCAAGGAGCTTCACGTCCCCATACTGAACTGCGCCTTGGACACCGGGTACATGGCCACAGACTGCTATCGGTTCTGCCTGGCGACTGGCTGGAAGGCGTTCAAAGGCGAGGATGACGAATGGTTCTTCCACTCGGAAGTCGGACCGGAGGGTAAAAAGCGGTCAGTTCGGAAGTCCTGGGAGCGGACGGTGGTGGACGCGAACATGGGCCGTGGTGGCCTCCGACGATTCCTGAAGCTGTACCGGTGGAGTAACCCGCGCATGTTCGACATGTTGGCCTCCTGCATGGGCGGGATCGTCCCGGGCTGGACACTGCCAAAGGACACGGAGCGCGCCTACCTTCGTCACCTGTCGTCCTACGTCCGTGAGGAGGTAAAGGACAAGCTGGGGCGGCCGAAGCTGGTCTGGCGGAAGCGGTGGGACGAAGACCACTACCGGGATTGCGAGCTTCAGATCCTGGTCATGGCGGTCATTTGCAGGCGCCTCCGGGGGCCGGAACGGAAGGCCGGCCGGGGGCAGGAATCGGTTGGGCAAGTAGCCATCCCGCCGATAGATGATGAACCTCCGCAATCTGGTGAGGGGAGCGAAGCTGCGCGCGGCCGCGGACAGCAAGACGTTGAAGCAGGTGCTGGAGGGCATCCTGCTCAATCAGTATTCGGTGGTCATTGATGGCGGGGGTCGGTGGGTCATTTCGACCTCCGAAGCCGGTGGTGCCACGCAGTTTGAGTCCGTCCGTGGGACCAGTCCGGGCGAGATCATGGAGGCCGTTGGGCGAGCCCTGGATTGGGTGGAAGCGCAGGGCACGGACACCCCGGCAGGACTCCCGGTAACCCAGCACCGCGTCCGGGGCTGTTTCGATGGGGAGCTACTGTGAGCTGGCGTGGTTCCATCGCGAGGTTCATCGCTGGGGGCGGTGCGCGTTCGGCCGCGGTGCGGGCAACCAAATGGGTAGTGGGTCCGGAAGCCAGCAGCCTCCTATTCGACGTGGGAGCCGGCCCGCAATACTACGAAGCCCTGCGCACGTCGGAGGCGCGCACGCGCGTCCTGACAGCCTCATTCATGGCGGGGTCGGAACTATCCCGCCGCGAACTCTCCTTGCTGGCCCGCGCCCTGTACGACAACTCCGGCATCGCCGGCATGGCGGTGGACATGATGGGCCAGTACGGCGCGCCGGTGCTAACGCAGGCCGCCAGCGAGGATTCGGTTTGGAACGAGGAGTCCGACGCCATTTTTGAGGCATTCGCAGATCGGGCCGATTTCTACGGGCGACCGGGGGCGAACCTGGAATGGCTCCAATACAACTCGTCGGTGGCGATGGATTTGGACGGGGACATTCTGCCGGTGCTCACACGGGAAGCTGGGTTCCCCCAACTCCAGTTCATCGAGGCGCACCGAATTACCACGCCCGGAGACACCACCCCGGAGGTCCGCATTGATCAGGGCGTGGAACTGGACCGGTACGGCCGAACGGTCGGCTACCACATCGAAACCGGGGACGGAAAGTGGGAGCGGGTTCCTTCTGGCATGGCGTACCTGCTCTATGAGCAGACCCCAACCTCGCAATGGCGCGGAATCACTCCGATGCGGCGCGGGCTCAACGACCTGCGGGATTGCCGCGACATCATCGGGTTCGGGAAGCGGAACGTGAAGCTGGATGCGGCGTTCCCGTTGATCATCGAAAACCCGGGCCAGGGCGATGCGGCGGACGATTTTTCCGACGGCAACGAAGGATCCGAGGCGGCGGCGGGCTTGAAAGAACTGCCGCCGAAAGTGAAGCGGTGGAATCTGGAGGGCGGGGAACTCCAGGAAATGACCGGCGGTCGGAAGATCGTCCCGTTGGATAAAAAGAACCCCGGACCGCAGTTCGGGGAGTTCACGGAATTCCTGCACGGGCTGTTCGTGGCGTCCCTGGGCATCCCGCCGCATTTCTTCCTCGGCGCCAAAATGACCGGTCCGGGATGGCGTGCCGTCATCGGCATGGCCCAGCGGCGATTCAACAAGCGGCAGGAGGTTTTGACGGCGTTCATGCGCTGGCTGCGCGTGCGCGTGACGGTGGACGCCATCAACACGGGGCTGCTGAAGGAGGTTCCGGGCTGGGACCGCGTGTCGTTCCAGCGGCCGCCGCGGTTGACGATTGACCTCGGGGATCAGGAGAAGGCGGACATGGACGCGGTAAAGGCCGGGCTCATGACCCGCGCGGAATACTTTTCCCGACGCCAGCAGTCCTGGGGCGACCAGCTCACCACGTCCTTCGCAGAGGACGAGGCGCTTATCGAGGGTGCCAAGGCGCTCGCGAAAACCACGGGCGTTCCCCTGGAGATGATTCTGGCCCGGTACGGCTTCGAGAAGCCGAAGGCAGAGAAGGAGAAATCCGAAGGAAAGGACAAGGAGTGAACCCGATCATTCGCAGGCTGGCATTGGAGGAAATCGGACTGGTGACCGCGGGAGTGCTTGCGCTGGAACCCACCATGACGGCCCCGGACAGCGCGGAACCAGGTTCGGCCGAGCTGCCGTACTACCGGGCGCTGCGCCAGACCCTCAAACCGCAACGGAAGATGCTTGTGGACGGAACGACGGTCATTCCGGTGTCGGGCATTCTCGCACGCAAGCCGCACGTCGTGGAGATGGCTTTCTACGGTGTGGAGGATTCCGACTCGATCCGCCAGATGATCGAGGATGCGCGCCGGGATCCGGATACCACGGGCGCGATTCTGGAGGTAGACAGCCCCGGCGGCATGGTCACCGGCGGGCTGGAAGTCTCCGACGCCGCCGAGGCGCTGGCGAAGGACAAGCCCATGGTCACATGGATCTCCGGACTGGGGGCTTCCCTCGGCTACCACATCGCGTCCGCCGGGAGTCGGGTCATCGCAAACCGGTCCGCCATGGTCGGCTCCATCGGGACTATCATTTCCTATCTGGATTGGACCCGGTACCTGAAGGAGAAGGGCATTGATCCGGTGGTGGTGACGAACAAGGACGCCCACCTGAAGGCTACCACGGCGCCGGGCGTGGAAATGGACAAGCGTCGGATGGCGTACCTCCAGCAGCGCGTGGAGGACTGCGCGGCGGAATTTCATGCCACCATCAAGCGTCGCCGCGGTTCACTGAATGAGGAGGCAAAATCCGGCGCGGTTTACATCGCCGAAAGGGCTCAGGAATTGGGCCTGATTGATGGGATTGGCGGCCTGGATTGGGCAGTGGCCAACCTCCGGGATTTGGCCCGATCCCGACGCTGATTTCGGAAGGGTAAGTAGCCATCCCGCCGATAGGTGTACGGATCGCACTTTCCATTTTCTCGCCATGGACCCCAAAAACGAAAACGACGCACTCACCCAACTGCGCGCCGCGCAGGATGCCCTGAAGGCCATGACCACCGAGCGCGACACGCTCCAGGGAAAGGTCACCACCCTGACCACGGAACGGGAGACCGCCACCGGACAGGTGGGGGCCCTGACCAAGGAGCGGGATGAGGCGCTGGGGAAGGTGACCGCCGTCACCGGCGAGCGCGACAAGGCCAAGGCGGACATGGCGGCCGTCACCACCGAACGTGACGCCCTGAAGGCGAATGAGACCACCCTGACCGCTGCGCTGGCCAAGCACGGCATCAGCCCGACCGCTGTCACCACGCCGCCGCCGGCCGCCGGCCCCTCCGGCGAGGCCAAGGGCAAGGACGCCGAGCTGATGGCGGAGTACGAGGCCGCCGCGAAGGACCCGAAGGCGCTCTCGGCGCTGTTCGCCGACAAGGAGAAGGGTGCCCGGCTTCGCGCTCTGGTGAAGTGAGTTTCCACCCACCGTTTTAGACCACCACGCAAAACTGAACTGATCTATGGCCATCACGATTGCCAATGCTCTGAAGCGAGACCTGCTGCTGAACACCGCCATGCGGGCGTTCAAGAAGCGGCTCCTGCCCTTGAAGGCGTTCTCCACGAAGTTCTCTGACGTCCCTCTGGAGGGCACCAACAAGGTCGTCGTTCCCTACTTCCCGCTGGCATCCGGCGCCTCCGTGGACTTCAACCCGGCGAATGGGTACGTCATGACCCACAACCAGGCCGTGAACAACAAGGAGGTCACGGTCAACAAGCGGAAGTATCGCACGGTGTCCTTCACTTCGGAGGAGTGGAATCGGCAGCCGTTCCTCAAGCAGGAGGAGCTGATTTCCCTGGAAGCGGAGAAGCTGGCCGAAGACGTCATCACGGACATTTTCAGCCTCGTCACCGTTGGCAACTACGCGGCCACGACCCTGACCGCGCAGAACGCCTCGGCATTTGATCTGGACGACGTGCTCGCGCTCCGGGAGTTCGCCCAGAAGCTGCACTGGCCCGGCCCGGGTCGGTCTCTGGTGCTCGATACCGCGCCGGGCCTCGCCCTGATGAAGGACGCCCGGCTTGGTTACGCCAACGCTCAGTCACTGGATCAGGTGCGCGAGGGCTTCCCCGGGTTCCAAATCGCCGGGTTCGCGCCCTACGAGGTGCCGAACCTCCCCGACAACGGCGCGGAGAAGATCATCGGCGCGGCGATCTACCCGTCTGCGATCCTGGTGGCCACCGCTCCAATCCAGCCGGCGCCGGAGGTCATGCAGGTGATCACCTACAAGCGGGTGGTGGATTCGGACACCGGGTTCTCCTTCGAGTACCGCGCGTGGGGCAACCCGGACTTCGACGTGGCCAAGGAGGTCATCGAGGTCAACTACGGGTACGCCGTGGGCGAGGGCAACGCGCTCCTCCGTATCACCAAGCCCTGATCGGCCTGATTTCTGAACGGGCGGCGGGCTTGTAGCTCGCCGCCCAAACCACAAAACCGAATGGCTCGCCTCTACGTCACGTTGGGCCGCGTTCGCGGTGAAGGTGCCTGGGAAATGCTCCGCTGCCCGGCTTCCGGGTATGAGATCCAGGCGCCGGAGTTCAAGCAGGCCAGGGCTGCCCGGAAGCATCCGCGCTACGACCTGATGATCTTCGCGGACCTTTCCGGCGGTATCCCTGCGCAGCAAATCCGACTGGAGCCGGACCCGGACGCCCCGGAAATGCCGGGCCTGGAATTGAGCGCGGAGGCCATCGCCGCCGGGCCGTTTCAGCCGGGTGCGGATCCGGAGTGGTACGCGTGCCCGCCGGAAGAGCGAGCGCGGATCCGCGCGGCCATCGAAGCGGCCGGGAAGGCCGGTCTGGACGTGCTCTCGGCGGTTCTGCGTGGCGCCGAGCCGGCGGCGGGCTTTCCGAAAGCCGCCCCGGAGAACGTCACCGCCGCAGACCCTGCGCCGGACGCTGCTCCCGAAGACGTGTCGGGGGATGCGCAGGAGGATTTCGCGGAGACCGCCGCGCCTGCCTCGCCCGCCGCACAGCCGCGGGTGGGCAAGCCGGCCACCGGTCGCCGCAAGGGCAACTGATCCACCATGTCCGAGGCGCAAGATCTTCGGGGACTGGGCTTCCGCGAATCCGTCAGGGTTCGCGGAATTCGCCTTGTTGCGCCCGACCGCCGGACGGTGACGGCGATGGTGGCGCCCATCGGCTTGCAGCCGGATTCTGAGCGACTGGAGGAGCATCTGGCCGCTTCGGTCATGGTCACCGTCAAGCGGACCGAGTTCGGCGTAAAGGTGCCCAAGGAGGGCGCGTTCAGCGACCCGGCCAGCGGCTGCTCCTACCGGATCACGGGGGTAGAAGACCTGCCGATGCGCCCCGGCGTCGAGTTCATCTGTGAATTCGTGGAAAGGGTTCACCCGCGATGAACATCGGTATCAAGGCCAAGATGGACGGGCTCAACCGGATGTTGGGCCGGTACATGGGGCTGGCGCGGAAGCTCCCGGGGGAGGTGCTGGCAAAGCAGGGCACGAAGCTGGGTTTCGAGCTGGCCAACCGCCTCATGCCGCTCATGCCGGCCAAGGGTGCGGTGCGGGAGGCCGGGATCGAGATGCTGAAGGGCGGCCGCGGGATCAGGGTGCGGCCTGCCGTGCGCGAGCGGCTGATGTTCCGCCACACGGCGCACTCCGACATCAACAGCCGGTTGACCCGGTACGGCAAGAAGACCAAGGCCAGCTTTCGCCGCAAGGGGAAGGACCTCAACTTTCAGGCGCTCGCCGTCCAGGCGGAACTGAACGTGCGCGAGCGCGGCCGGGGGTACTCCCAGCACGTCGCGCGCGTGGGAAACCTCGCGGAGCTGGGCGCCGCCTGGTCGCAGGTTTCCGCGGGCTCGCGGAAGCAAAAGTTTCACCGCGGCCGCTACAACCAGTTGCTCGCCTCGGCGGGGATCGAAGTGGCTGAGAACCGGGCCTCCCTGACGCTCCTGTACGGATCGAAAACCACCGAGGCCGGCGATGCGCTCTCCACGCCGCGGGCTCAGGCGGCGACGGAAGACGCCATCGTGGCAGTCACCAACGACATGGGGATCTACGTCCACCGCAAGCTCCGTGAGATGGGGGTGGCCGCATGACCCCGGACATGGACAACGTGCCGGAGTTCATCGCCGTCACGCTCGCGGCGGCACCGATCTTTGCCGAGAAGGGCATCAAGCGGTTCAACCCGGAACAACCGGACCACGGATCGGGCATCGTGGTGCACGACTTCGGCGAGGGCGCCAAAGCCGGGGTCGAGGCGGCGCATGCTTCCTTAGGCTTTTGCTTCGTCATCACCCCGTTCGATGACGGGAAGGTGACGGATCAGGTCCGCGGTGGTGCGGTCCACTTCCTCAATTTCACCCTGCACGCGCAGGAGACTCCGGGGACGAACCGCGGGCAGAACGGGACCGGCATCCGCTGCGACAAGGCCATCCTGGAGGCCGCCAAGATCCTCCTGAAGGCGCAGTGGCCGGGGAACTTTCCGCGCAGCCTGGTGGTCGGGACCTTCCGGAACCTCGGGGAGCAGGGCTCCGTGTGGGCGTGCACGCTGTCCGTTGGAATGCAGGTGCCGCTCCTATGACGAACAGCCTTCCAATGCACGAAGCCCTTCCCATTGCGAACCAACTCAGCAGTTGGCCGGATCGAGCCGTCATTTTCTTCCTCTTCCTCCTGATCGTGGCGGGCCTGGTGATGCACATCCGGCACCTGATGGCCCGTGAGCTTCGCCAGGATCAGCGTCGGGAAGAGGAGCGCCAGCGCACGATGGAAATGCAGGAGCGGGCGCGCACCGAAACTTTGGAACTGGCCCTCTCTGTCCAGAAGGCCCTGACCGACAACACCCATGCAGTAAGCACCCTGACCGAAGCGGTCCGGGCTCTCCGAACCTGAATCCAGTCACCTCGTATGAAAAACCGTTCCCTGTCCTTCATTCTCCTCGTCGCGGCCGCCCTCGGGCTGGCTGCCATTGGTTGCGCCTCCCGCAAGGTGGTCCTTCGGGCCGCGCAGACCAACACCGTGCCGGTGCTGGTCACCAACACCGCACCACGCGTGCTTCAGCGCGAGATCGTGAGCACGCGATTGAACCCGGTCCCCGGACAGCCGGACATCGTGACGACCAACTGGGTTCTGGAGACGAACCTGGTGGAGCGGGTGGAGACCCGGACGCAGGAAGTGGTGACGCCGGAGGTCGCCTATCAGGAGGTCGCGCTGAATCCCGCGGTGAACACGGCGGTTCAAGTGGCCGGCGCGGTGGCGCCTGTGCCATGGGCAGGAGCGGCTACCGGGATTTTCGGGGCGGTCGCCGGCAGCGTGATTGGCTGGATCAACAACCGGCGCCGGAAGGCGGCGCTTGGAGAAGCCCAAAGCTGGGAGGATACCGCGACGGTTCTGGTCAAGGGCGTGGAGCTGGTGCGCACGCAGGCCAAGGCACTCCCGGGGTACACGGACAAGATCGACAGGCAGGTCGTTAAGGTGCTGGAAGCCACTCAGGAAGCGGCCGGCGTGAAGGCGCGTGTCGAGGGCCTGGTGTGGAAGCACACGGACTCCACGGCCGACACCCCTCCGCTCGTCCCCGTGGATCTCGCGCCGGCTCCGGTCGTCCCGGATCTGATGGGGGGTGCCGCTGGCCTCGCTGCTCCCGCGCCCGCGATGGCTCCTGCCGCACTGGCGGCCACCGCCCAGCCTTCCACTCGGTCCATGGCCGACCTGGTTGACTTCGCGAAGGGTGGCCAGATCCCCAAGCGTGGCGAGTTCTCGGACTCCGAAATCGCGACGATCTTCCAGATCCGCGGCCAAGCCTGATCCCATGCCCCTCCCCGTCTGGTGTCTGCTCTCCTTCTGAACCTTCAACTGTTTCCCAACCTCAAATGAACTCTGATTTCGTCGCCGTCAGGTCCCACATCTGGATCGCCCGTGCCGGAGTGGCCTTCTCCCAGCCGGCCCCGGGAACCGTGGGTCAGGAGAGCAAGCCCCACTCCGAGGACTCGGCGTGGTTTTCTCCGGGCAAGATCGAGAATTTCCAAATCAATCGCTCCAGCGATCTCATCGAAATCTTTGTGCCCGCTCCAGGACGCCTGGTTCGGCACAAGGTAATTGATATCAAGAAGGTCTTGGACATTCAGTTCACCGGCCTGGAACTGGGTCCGTTGGCAATGGAGTTGGGGCTGGATTCCACACCGCTCTCGACGTCATCCACTCAGTTTAATCCCGGCTCCGGTGGCGAGAAGGAGTTCTGGCTGAAGGCACAGAGCTACAACCACAGGGATCAGCAGATCCTGGCTGCGGACCTCTGGGGACATCTTCGCCTCACCGGAGGGCTCAATCTCGGAAGCGATGAACTGGTCAAACCCGAGTATGAGCTGAAGGTCTGCTTCTCCACACTGAACACGGCCCTGATCTGATCCCATGACATCTACCCCCCCTGGACTGATCACGCCCACGCCCAGCCGGGCATGGTTGCCAGTGCGATTGGCGGCCACCGTCAACCTGTCGCTGGCGGCATGTCCGGCGGCCATAAACGGCCTGCTGCTGGGGCCTGGGGCGGTTCGTGTGCTGCTTACCGGGCAGACCACGCCCTCGCAGAACGGGATCTACCGCCCGCAGGAGAGCGGTTCGGCCACTGACCGGAACATCACGGCCAACCAGACCACCACGGAGAACGCCACGGCGGATCTGCTGGTCTGGGTGTCGGTGACCGGGACCGTCACCGTGACCGGTACCAACGGGCAGGTCACCGCGGGGCAACCTGGATTTCTGGCGCCGCTCGCCGCACCGTCGCGTTTCGGGATCACCGGCGGGACGTCGGGCGGCGTCGCCTCCTTCAAGCCCACCGTGGGGCTGGTCCGGACCGACGATGCGGACGCCAACGGTGATTTCGTGTCCTCGAAGATGGTGGAGGTCCAGCGGGGCACCAACTCCGGGGTCTGGCATCTGCAACCACCGGTGTCGCCGCTGGTCCTCACCAACAGCCTCGCCATCCAGTTCCTGCGGACGGTGGAAGGCAACGTGGCCCGGCCTGCGTTTGATGCCGCCTTCTCTGCGGTTGCGCCGGGCGTGAAGCCGGTCGGCTACGCCTTCGCCCTGATCAGCAGCTTGGGGCCGCTCATCACTTCCACCGGGCACGGCATCCAAGCCCTCATCTAATGCTTCCGGAACTCAGGCCACACCAGCTCAATCTTGATACGGTCGTCAGCCCTGATGACCGGTTTATGGTGGACGGACCCTCGCGCGGGACGCGGGTGCTGGACCCGTTTTCCTTCGCGCTGGAAATCCTCCGATTCGGTGGGGATTCGGTGTACCTGCGGGCGGATGTCGTCAATGCGCTGTTCGCCGCGCTCAACTCCCGGGTCAAGATTTCCGAGGCGCAGGCCATTTCCGCCGCGGCAAACGCAGGACTGGCTGGTTCCCGCGCGGCCGAGGCAGAGGATGCTGCCGAAGGCGCGGTGGCCCTGGCGCAGGCAGCCATCGCAGCGGCAAACGGTTTCGAGATCGCGAAGTACCTGGGAGAGATTGCCGCGCTCGACGCCAATCCGGGCCTGGCTGCCACATACGTAGGAGCCTGGTGGAGCGTCACCATCGAAGGAACGCTCACGCATGCCTCCGTCGCCGGGATCGCGGTGAAGGTCGGGGACCGGCTCCTGTCCAACGGCACCGCCTGGCAGCCGTGGCGCCCGGCGCCCTCCCAGATGACGCCGGGATCGGTGTTCTGGTGGATGTTTGAGAAGCGGATTCGGGATCTGCTGGCGCCGCTGAACCATCCGCAGTGGGCGTGCTCACTGGGGGACGCGCAGGGGAAGCAGGCGCTGGGGATTGACCACTCCGGACGGCTCCACGCACTCATTGCGCACGCTGCGGGATCCATCGCAACGGCGGCTCTGGCGGATCTGGCGGTGACCCGGGAGAAGCTGGCAGCCGAAGTCTCGGAAGCCATCGCGGTCCCTCTGAACAACCCGACCTGGGCCTATTCAATTGGCGACCTCGGCGGGAAGATGGGGCTGGGTATTCGGAGGGATGGGGGCGTGGTCGGGAGGTTCATTCACGCTGCGGGGTCCATCCAGGGCGTCGCCATTGCCGACGAGACGATCACCCGAACGAAGCTGAGCGAGGCGCTTCAGCAGGGTTTGCCGGAAGAGGTCACCGCCCCTGTGCAGGAGGCGTTGGCGTGGGTTGATCAGGCGACCCGCATCGCCCTCCGGATCTTCAAGGATGGGTCGGTGGGGATCAGCCGCCTTCGGCTGAAGCCCGGTTCGGTGGTCGGCAATGCCATCACGCCGGAGACGCTGGAAGCGTCCCGCTTCGACAAGGCATTGCAGCGGGCCGCCCTCTCCGGACCCGGGGACATGATCCCTGGAGAGTTCGACGGGCTCCGGCGCGGCGTCACCACCACCGTTTGCGCGGGCACCGATCCGCAGGCCGGCGAGCTGCCGGTCCGTTTCCCGTTCCATCGGACGCCGGTGGTGTACGGGGTCAACGACACTGGCACGGCCCTGGAGTTCTCCCGGGCTCCGTTTTTTGTGCTGCGCGGCACCAACGGCCGCGGGAACTGGGCGGCGGGCGCGTCGGCTCCGGCAGTCACGGCCGCGGAGGGTGACTGGTGGACGGCCACCGGATCCGGGACTTTCGAGGGGGTCGCGTACACTGCCGGGGACCGGATCCACTGCATAGGGAACACCCGGCAGTCGGCGTCCATCGTCCCGCGCTTCGTGAAGGCAAAGGCGGGCGAGTTCTTCCACCGGGGAGAGTTCACCCCGGCCAGCTTCACTCCTTCCTCGCCCGCGGACGGGGAGCACTGGATTGCCGATGCCTCGGGCACCTACTCCGGCATGACCTTCGGAGTGGGGGACTCCCTGCTGCGCGTGGGCGGGGCCTGGCTACCGGTCGCGCGCGAGGGCGTCCAAACGGTCGCCGCGGGCGCCGCGTGGGCCTTCCGGGTTGCCAATGCTGACGATCTGCAGGTGCGGCGCGCCGATAAGTCGGACACGCCGGTCAACGTCACCGGCACCGCCTACACCACGCCGGCCCAGCGCCGGACATCGGACCGCATCATCTTCCGCGGGGACTCCATGGTGGCGGGAGGCAACCTGGACGACCAAATTGCAGCTCTCGTCTCGCCCCGCGGGCTCACGGCCTTTTCCTGGGCGGCCGCAAACTCCGAACAGGTTTTGACGTCGGTGGTCCGGGACATCGCGGCCGGGGACCCGTATCGCGGCTGGTTCAACCTCTGGTTCATGGGGACCAATGACAGCTACGACCTCCCCAAGATCAGCCGTGGCGTCCTCCGTGCTCTGCGCCTGTCGGGCGCCGCGGACGGCCGCTGCCTGTTCCTGACTCCCATCGGGCAGTGGAACATGAGCTTTGTGGGCGGCCGCATCGTCCACTTCACTCAGGAGGAGATCACGGCGGGAACCCACGCTGGGTCCGCGGTCAACCGCTGGTTCGCTGCCACGCTGCCCGGCCGCCACATCAACTCCCTAGCCGCCCTGATCGCCGGGGCCTCCGACACAGTTCCGAGCCTGCATCACCCGGGCATGACGGAGAAGGTCGCCGCGCAGACTTACGGCGCCGCGCCATCCTCCGCGTTCTACAACTTCGCGGCTCTCGGGTTCCAGCCGGCCGATCTGACCTTCACCGGCTACCACGCCACCGCGGGCCTGCCCACCGGAGGCGCGGATGGGGATTACAAGATCCGCACGGGCAACGGCTCCATCGGACTCCTCATCGTCCGCATTGCGACTGTCTGGACCGAGTACCCGGTGGACATCACGCACCTTTCCCCGGCCGGCGCCGCCATCCTCGCGCGCGCCGTCGCCGACTTCCTGAACGCCAACATGCTCTGATATGGCCGGACTCAAAATCACTCTGCCCCTCTACTTCACCGATCCAGAAAACCTCCTCCCGGAGTTGGTGCCCGATCCCATCATCAATGCTGGGTCGCTGATGCTGATTGATCTGGGGCGGGAGGAGACCGCGCCGTTGAACTCCGCGCCTGCCCACACTGCGCCCCTGGTGAACCTCGCGTGGGAGAAGGCCGCGGCCCTGGTCGGCGCCGGCAATGAGGCCACCCTTTCCGCGGTGTGGGAGGATTCGCTGGTCGGTCTGCCGGCGATGGGCCTGATCGAGCGCACCGGCAAGAAGGGCCTGCACGTCATTAGCTCCCAGACCACCATTGACCTTGCCAACCGTCACGGCGGCATCCGGATTCCGGATCTGGTGCGCAACTACGTCCGCGCCCACCTGCCCGGGAAATCGTTCTACGTCTCCGTCTGGGGCCGGCTCACCCGGCTCTCCACGGGCGGCAACCAGTCCATCGGCTACCTGGGTTTTTCCTCCAACGCGACGCAGTGCGCGTGGAATTTCAATACCCAGCCGTCCTTCACTCCGGCGTCGGGCGGCGCACTGATCGGTAGCTACTCGGACCCCAATGCGCTCGCCCTGGGCAACTTCCTGCGCGCGGGCGCCGTGAGCGACTGGACCAACACCAAACCGTCGGAGGGCAGCACCATCGGCCGGTTCTGGTTCGGGCAGCAGGGCGCCTATACCGGCTTCCAGCAGAACAACGCCGCCTCGGGCGTCTTCTACCGGTTCTACATCGAGGACCTGACCGCCAGCGGCCGGAGCTATGCCGCGGCGCTGGCCGCCGATCAGGCCCTTTTCGCGGAAGCGTTCGGCCCCGGCGGCCGCTTCGCCTCCGACACCTTCACCGCACCCGCCACCATCCCCTGATCCCATGAGTGACAAGCGCGAACCAACTGAAGCCGAAATCCTCCAGGGCTTTGCCCGCCTGGAGATCAAATTGGAAAACGGGCAACCTTCACTTCTGGAAGTCCGGGTACTGAGCATCCGGAAGATCCAGGAATTTTTCGCCGCACAGGCCAAGGGCGACCAGGCGCGCAGCGCCGAGATCCTGACCGGGAAGCCGGAGGGCTGGGCGGACTCCATTCCCGTGGGCGAGGTGTTCCGCATTCTTGAGGTGGGGGAGCGCCTCAACATGGTCCCTTTCGGCCAGTTCGTAAGGTTTGGTCACGTACAGGCGGGGATCATGCGCCAGATCCTGACGGAGGCCGAACGGTTAGCCTCCTCCGCTTCGTCGCCGACGTCTGCCTCGCCACCGGCCTGACCCGCGACCAGGCCCTCGGCGAATCCCTGCCATGGCTCCATACGCTGATGGCGGCCGCACGGCGGCGGGACGCGAGGGCCGCGATTTCCGCACTCGACATCACCACCTGCGCGAACGCGGCCGTGGTGAATGAGAAGGGGCACCGCTCCTACAAGAAGGCACGCCAGCTATTGCTGACTGACACCAAACAATGAGCACGCCGGGCCACGGCACAGAGATTCCGATTGAGTTCAAGGTCTCCGGACAGGAGGCCGTGATTGCGGCTGCCATCAAGGTTCAGAAGGAGACCGTGGAGGCGTGGCGCAAGACGCTCCCGGAACCAAAGTTCATTGACCACTTTGAGCAGACGACAGAGAAGATGTCCGACCTGGCGGCCAAGACCGCCAGGAACATCCAGGTCAACTGGAGCGCGATCACGAAGGAGAGCCAGAAGGCGGCGCAGTTTGTCTCCGATCTGGATCAGAAGGCGCGGCTCAGGAGCTACGGCGACATCAAGAAAACGGGGCTTGGCCCCGCGGGTATTGGGATTACCACCATTGACCGCGCCGTTGTCAGCCACCGCGCCCTGAAGGCGGGGACCGATGCGCTCGCGCAGTCCATTCGCGCGCTTCCCTCCATCGGCGCCGCGCTGGGGCTGTCTCAGCTTGGGCTCGGCGTCGAGCGGATCCAGGCCCTGACCAGGGCGATCCGAGCATTGAGTGCCGTAGGAGTGGGCGGAGCTGCGGCCGCGGTGGCACCGGTGGCTTTGCCTGTGCTGGGGATTTTGGCCGGGCTGGCTCCTACCGTGTACGCCATTTGGCAGATGTGGGAAACCGCCGAGACCAAGGCGGAGACCATGGATTCCCGTGAGGAGAACAACCTGAAGCTTCTCGCGAATATCACCAAGTTTGTCCGGGAGCGGCAGCAGACGGGAGAAATTCGGGACGGCGGGAAGGAGATCCTGAAAGAGGCGGAGCAGTTGATTGCTGAGCAGATCAACACCAAGAAGGACAAGACCCCGATCCGCAATGCGATGGGGGTCAACATCCAGAGCCGAAGCGCCGCCCTGTTGAAGCGGGCCAGTCAGTTGATTCAAGCCAGCTTCGAGACCGAACAGACCGGTGCTCGGGACCACATGGAGGCCATGTCGGAGCTGACCCGCACACGGCTGGAAGGGGAGCGGGAGGTGCTGCAAATCTCGCTCCAGTCCACCCTGGAAGACCGGGAACTCTCGCAGGAGGCCCAGATCAAGGCGGCGGAATCCTACGCGTCCCGCATGCGAGGCATCGCGCTCGAAACCGCCAACGTCGAGAAGGAGATCCTGGATCACCGGCAGGTGTGGCTTCAGGGCAGCGCGGGTCGGGTGGTCAATGACCCGGACGCCACCCGAAAGATTGAAAACGAGCTTCAGGGGATCGCGGACGCGCGGTTGATTCTGGAGGAAAAGAGCAAAGCAGACCTGGAGCGCATCGAGGCGCAGCACGTTGCCCGGCTGGATCGGATCCGCACCGACCACATGGAGCGGGAGATCAAGGAGACCGAGGACTTTCTGGAGGAGATCGAGCGGCTGGTGGACGCGGAGGAAAAGGCGGCGGACCGGCACGAACGGGAGATGGAGCGCATCCTGAATGCGCAGCAGCAGGATCTGATGGCCCGCTACTCGGCGGCCGGCAGCGACTGGTCCATGTCCGGCCCTCAGCAATTCCGGGCGCAGTCCGCCATCGTTCAATCCGGATATGACGAGGGGATCCTGACCGATGGCGACGCGGCCGCCCTCCAGAATCGGCTCGGGGCGGACCCTGAGGACGTCAACGCGCAGATGGTGTCAGCCATTTCGGACATGCAGACCCAGTTCGGGACCGTGGCGCAGAACATCGCCCGCAGCTTCCGGGACGTCATCGGGACCGCCGTCCAGTCGGTTTCCCGCGGACTCCAGTCCCTGATCGGGGACACGGAGTTCTGGTCGCAACGGCTGGGGAACATCGCCGGGCCAATCATGGGCGCCATCACGGCGTCCATCTCGGAAATGTTCACCACCTGGATCGTCCAGCGTGGGCTCGCGGCCGCGAAGAACATCCTCTTCAGCACCAAGGAGGGCGCGGCGGATGCGGCGGCCAAGGCGCCGGGCGCCATGATGTCGTCCATATCGTCCTGGGGCATCGCCGCGGGCGTGGGCGTGGCGGCGTTCCTGGCGGCCATGGCGCTCACGGGCGGTTTCAAGGGCGGTGGATACACCGGCGACGGCGGGGTGTCGGAGTTCGCGGGCGTGGTGCACGGGAAGGAGTTCGTGTTCGACGCGCCGGCCACGCAACGCCTGGGGCGGGAGAACCTGGAGGCGCTTCGATCCGGCCGCCGGTCGGCCGCCGGGGGCGGGAACTCTCCGATCAACATCACCCTGGCCAACTTCGATTCCCGGCCTTCCGCGGAGCAGTACCTGAACTCCGTCACAGGCGACGCGTACCTGGCCAACGCGCATGAGAAAATCAGCCATCGCTGGAGGCGCGCATGATCCAGCAAACCCTCCAGCTGCGGTCCCTGCGGGTGTCGTTCTGGCTGCTGGCGCTGCCTCCGTTCGGGGACATCGAGCTGACCGTGCGGCGTCGGGTCCAGGTGGACACCGCACTGAACGGGCAGGAGATCCGCCGGCCGCTGGGTTCCACCCTGCGCTTCAACCAGTCCTATGACACCGTTTCTGAGGCGGGCGCCGCCTTGGTGCGGTGGCTGGAAGAGCACGGGACGGAGCTGGTGGCGGTTCCGCTGTGGGCCGCGCTCTGCGGGCCGGGCGAAGACCGCGGGCCGTACCAGGCGGAGGCATGGCTGGCCATCTCGGCCGACTACCAGCGCACGGAGATCTTCACGGCCACGGCGCCGGCCTGGCTGCGGGAGGACGACGCCATTGCGCCGCTGGTGTTCGGCCGTCTGGAAAACCGTTCCGTGGATGATCCGGACGTCGGCGTGGCGGAGTTCTCCGTGGATCATGTCGAGGACTCCCCGGCGGGGCTGGCCCTGAGCATCGCCCCGTTCACGGAGGCGCCCGGTCCTATCGTTTCCGCAGGCGGGGCTCCGGCCATGTCCCTGTGCCCGTACCTGGTGGACGGCCGCAACGCCCGGGAAAGCGTTTTCGAGGAAGTCGAGCGGGCGGAGATTGGTTTCAGCCGGCAGCCGGAGGAGTACCGGGACAAGCCCGGCCTCCGCGAGCTGCAGGTGGCGGCCGTGGCGACCTCCCGCGCGGACCTGGCCCGGCTCCTGTCGTTCTTTTGTGAGCGGTCCGCGGCCGTGCCCTTCTGGATCCCGTCTCCGGTGGAAGCGGCCACGGAGGGGCTGAAACCCGGGGACTGGCTCGCCTACTCCACGCCCGGCCGCGCGGTGGAGTTCGCGCAGGTTCGGAGCATCTATTCCGGCGCGCCGGTAGTGCTTCCTGTGCGAGTGACTACGCCGGACACCTTCGTTTCCCGGCTGATGCTGATGCGGTTCCGGTCGGACAGTCTGACCGTCCACCAGCGGGACCCGCGCTTTGCCTCCGCTACGCTCTACCTGCGCGAGGTGCCGGCCGTGGAGGATCACGGAGGCCGGACCTTCGAGGGCGAGGCGGCCGGAGCGGTTCAACCGCGCGCCTGGCTGTACGAGATCCGATCCGACGTGTGGGTGGAACGGATGACTTCCCACGACGTCCCGATCCCTTTCGAGGATCAGCTTTGGGTTCCGGCGCCGGTGACGCACGGACAGATCGGTTCGTCCGTAACCGGGCTCCGGGATGGCGTCCGGGTTCAGCTCGGGGCGTCCGTCTCTGAGCTCGCCATGCTGACCATTGCTCGGAAGGCACCAGCGCGCCTGGGCATCCGCATCATTGAGGCCACCTTGGGCCGCTCCGGCGTCCTCTTCTCGGAAACCGTTTTCACCGGTGAGATGGAGGCGGCATCGCTGGGTGGGGTCACAATCAGCATCACCTTCCGCCCCTGGCCGGTGGTGTCCTCCCTTCGGCTGCCGCGCTGCCGGATCCAGCCGGGATGCAACCATGCCGTTTACCGGCCGGGCTGCGAGCTGGACCCGGCAGACTGGGAGTTCACGGCCACCGTGTCCGCTCCGGGCGCCCCGGGGTATCCGTTCACATTCGGCCTGTCCGGATTGACGGGGCCGGAGACGGTGACGGAGGCCAACTGGTTCGCGGGTGGCTGGGTCGAGTTCGGCCGCGACAAGATCAGCATCCGCAGTTCCACCGCTCCCTCCGGTGGGTCTATGACCGTGACGCTGGCGCGCGATCCCCGCGAGTTCCCGGCAACCGGCGCCGTCCTGAAACTCTTCCCTGGCTGCGATGGCCGTTGGGAGACGTGCGGCCCGAAGTTCGACAATGCCCTGAACTTCGGCGGGCACCCCCACATCCCGACTTCCAACCCCTCCCTTGTGAAACTCTCCCCCGCCGTGAATGGCGGCAAAAAGTGAAGTGACATGAAAACCGTCCCTCCCTACTGCGTTGAAAACTGGATCGAGATGAAGCGCGGCGACACGCTGCAATTCGATGCGCTCTGGGCGCAGGGGAACGGAGATCCCGTGGATCTCACGGGGTACACGGCCAAGATGCAGGTGCGGCCGCAGACGGAGAATGGGGCGCCTGTCCTGGATCTGAGCACCGGCGGGAGCGGCATCACCCTCGGCGGCGCCTCCGGCACCATTCTTGTCACCGCCCCGGCCGCCACCACCCGGGCCATTGCTCCCGGCGAGTACGTCTATGACCTGGAGCTGACGTCTCCAACCGGCGTGGTCACCACCATCGTTGCCGGCACCTTCACCCTCTTCGCGGACGTCACCCGTCCCGCCTGATCCACCGCCAGTCCCAACAGAAAATCCGTTTCCATTATGAGCACTCTTCGAGTCAGTCCTGTTCGAGCCGTCATCGAAATGCCCGGCCGCACCATCCAGGGGCCTCCGGGACCCGCAGGGCCGCAGGGCGCCCCTGGGGCAGGGGTCAACTTCAAGGGGGCCTTGCCGGGTGGCGTGTGGTCCGCGCCCGCATCTCCGGAGCCCGGCGACATTTGGACGGCGGGCGGGGCGATTACCGGCGGCATGGTTGCCGCGCAGGGTGACGGCATCCAGTGGAACGGGGCGTCCTGGGTGAACATTGGGCCTTTCCAGGGTCCGGTTGGGCCGGCGGGTCCGGCCGGCGCGGCGGGGGCTGTTGGTCCCGCGGGGCCGCAAGGTCCTACTGGCGCCGCCGGTGCCGCCGGCGCGCCTGGGGCTACCGGTCCGGCGGGTCCTGCGGGCGCTGCCGGTGCCGCGGGGCCCACCGGTCCGGCGGGTCCGGCCGGGCCTCCGGGCTCCGGCTCCAGTGCCGAGTACGTGTCCGTGGATGATTACTCCGCGCCCACGGACGGGACGACAAACTCGAAGTCGGCGTTCGACACGGCTGCGGCGGCCGCGCTCGCCGCCACCCCGCCGCGCAAGCTGCTGATCCCGGCCCGCACCTACGCGCTCAGCACATGGGATATTCCCGCCGGCCTCACCGTGGTCGGGGTTCGCGGAGCTAAGCTGGTCCCCACCGCGTTCACGGGTTCCACCGCGCCGAACACCTCCCCCAAAGATTCGGTTGCATGGATCAATATGAAGTCCAACACTGAACTCAACGGTGTCATCCTGGACATGAAGTACGGCGCTGGGATTACGCGACCCGGCGGAAACGAGGTAATATGGAACGCGCTCGAGGCGTGGAAGGTGGACGACGTCAGACTCATAAACGTCGAGTTTCGCCGGTGCTTCGGGTCGCCGTTCCATTTCTGTCGAGTCAACCGGCCCGTCATCAAGAACATCCTGACTGGGTTTGCCGAAAAGGGGTACCAGCTGACAAAGTGCTGGGGCAGCATTGTGGAGGATATTCGGGTCGAGGGATTTGAGTGCAATGTGCCGTTCGGTGGAACGGGATTCGCCTGCGTTTTCAGGCACAACTTTTACACCAAGGCAAAGGGGCTGCGGTTCTTCAATCTGAAATCTAATGCAAAGTTGGACGCCGGCAGCGGTGGCTCCGGGCACAGCTACGTTCACTCAGTCCTCAACCTGTGGGGCGATGTTGGCTCGCTGTTTACGGAGCTTCAGTTTATCGGACTGGACGGGAATTCGATGGTGCCATCCTCGTGCATCCTGATGGACGGTGTCAGCAGGACGACGGTATCAAACTTCCTCATCGAGAAGCACAACATGGGCGCGTCTATCCCTGTGGCCATCGAGGGGGGCGATGATGCCACCCTGGAGAACGGTTACATTGAGGGGCTACGCATTCCCAATTCCCAGACAGGCATGGAGGAGTTCGGGACAGGGTTCGAGGCCTCCGCTGGCGTGTACGTCCACGCATGGAAAATCCTGACAATGGGCGACGGAGATCCGGCCGCAGAGTATTGGACTCCAGGATATCAGAACCGGGGCCGGTCGCAGGCGGCCAACATCCGCATCCGGAATGTCGCGGTCCATGGATTTCGATTCGGAATCCAGGGTGCCGGGTGCAACTTCCTTGTGGAGGGTTGCGACCTGCGCGGAAACAAGTTCGCCGCTCATCTGATACCGACACACGCAACGGATGGCGGCTATTTCGGAAGTCGCGTGGTTACGGGTCAGCAGGGTCGTAACATCCAATTCGTCAACTGCGACATGCGTTACTCAGGTGAGAACGCGCTCAGATTCTCCGGGATCGGTGACTGCCGATTCGTCAACTGCGACCTGCGGAATGCGGTCCAGGATAATGCCGGACAGGCGTCGGTTGCCACGCTTGTGGCGCAGACTGGCAGCGCGGCGGGCGGGGGAACCACCACGTCTGTGCCCACCACGATGAGCATTGGTACCGCAAACCAGCGAGTGAACCGATCTGTCTATTTTCCGAACTCGAAAATGTGGTCGATTGTTCGCGCTCACACTACAGGCTTGAACGTAACACTGACTGTAGAGCCCGCGCTACCGGCCGCCCCAACGAACGGCGAGCCGATTGTCCTGGCATACGGGATTGACGGCGACATCACGTTTGACGGGTGTCAGTTTGGGGATACCCAGCTTAATCGAACGGTCACCGAGGATTGGTCGTTCGACCCGACCGAGCAATGCAACAGCACCGATGACAGGTTGACTTTATGCTGTAAAAAGATGGGGGAATATTCCCCCGGTCAAACCATAGTCCTCAAGGCTGCCCTGAACGGCGGCGGGGATCTATCGGTCAAATTGCTCAGGCAGCACGATTACATACCCGACTGCTGGATCGGAAGGCCGTTCAACCCGGGCGGTTCGGAGGTCTTCGCCAAGAGCCCCGCGGAAGGCTCGTCCATCGTCGGCGGGACAGGGCTACTGTCTTACACACTCAACAGCGGTCAGTATAACATCGAAAGCCGTCTTGTTGTGACTGGCAATTCATCCACCAAATTCGCCGAGGAAATCGACTGGTGCTTCTTTCTTGGAGTGGAGGTCACCACCGGGAATTGGGAGTGGCGGAGGTGTGCCATGGGATTCTTTGACACTACAAACAACCGAACGCTGTGGGTTGGGAAGCCGTTCTCTGCCAGCTTTTCCAACAGGCCGTTCCGCATCGTCAAGCCGAACGCGGTCTTGCCCAAGACGACGATTCGCAAGTTCGCGCTCAACGGGACGGCCGCGCATATCATCATGAGGGACTGCACCAACAATGGTCAGACCTCAGACGATGTCCTCACGAATTGCGCGGATGTATTTGTTCGCCCTCTCAACGTTGGGACCGGGGCCACAACCCTGAAAATTGACCAGGCGGATTGCTACACCTTGGGTCCAGGATCGGCCAAAACCTACACTGATATTGTAGAGGGCGCGGCTGAGGGGCGAAAGATCTGGGTGAAGGTTACAAACGGGAACGTGACGTTGAACTTCACGAGCGGGACGAAGCTGAAGGGGTACCCAGCCAATCAGACGCTGACTTCCGGTCAGTGTTTCGTCGCTGAGTTCTTCGACGGGTTTTGGTTCATTCGGATCTACTGATGAACGCCGTCTTCCGCGATCCAGGAAAGGTGGCCGCGCTCCAGGCGGCGGCCGCCGCGTGGCAGGGGACGCCCTTCGCCGCCAACTCATGCAGTCGCGGGGTTGGGGTCTCCTGCCAGCACCTCGCGGCCGCGCTGCTGCGTGAGGGAGCCGGGCTGCACTTGGACCCGCCCAACGTGGACATGGCGCACGCCGAGTTCTCCGACGAATCCCTGGTGGAACCGTGGATGGATGGGCAGACCGCCTTCGTCTCTATCCCGCCCGGTGTGGTGAAGCCCGGGGACGTGCTCGGATTCCGCCTCCGGCGCGTGGTGCATCACGTCGGGGTCTGCATCTCCCCGGGGGCCTTCGTTCACTCTCTCGATGGCATTGGCACCGTCGTCTCCTCCCTGGCGGATGCCACCTGGCGCGGCCGTCTGCGCCGTGTCTGGAGGCCCGTCGAGTGAAGGGCGGAGCGAACATTCAGGATGCGCAGCAGGACCCGGCAAACCTGGAGGCTGAAGAGCTGTCCACCAATCAGGAGGCGGCCGTGATTCCGATGTTCGCCGGGGAGGCCAAGTTCGCCTTGGTCTGGCTGTCGGAGCCCATCAACCAGTTCACGCGGGAGGCGCCCGCGGAGAGGCCGGGCAAGAAGTGAGCGTTTATCGTTTTACCGTAAGGCGGTAAAGAGTGGCTGAATCCTGAGCAAAACCATGGGATCCGGAGGCAAAGCAGGGGGCGGCACGGGCGCCCATGATTACTACGGCACCATCGCTGGCCTGGTCTGCGCCGGTCCGGTGGACGCCGTGCTGGGGATCATCTCCGACGGGAAAACGGTTTGGCCGGAGGCATCCGCTGGAGACTGGACCGACGCCGAAGCTTACGAGGCCGGGGACATCGTGCACCGCGGCGGCCGCGCCTGGGTCTGCACTGACGATCACACGGCCGCGGAGGTGACCGCCCCGGGTGCGGTGTCCGCGCCGTGGGAGGAATACGCCCTCCGACGCACCGATCCCGGGGTCACCAACCCGGTCCCCATCGCAGTGCCGGGGTATGGCGTTTGTCTCCTCTACTGGGGCACCGCTGACCAGGTGCATGGTCCTGGCACGCCTGCGGGAATTTCCGCAGACCATCCGCCCTACCGGCGTCAGTGCTGGGTGGTTCTGGAGGACTGGCTGTTCGGGCGGGAGCGGACCAGTGCTCCCAACGTCGAGATCGTGGTGCGGCGGGCGCCCGTGCAATCCGTGGTCACCGGCCCGGCGGCCGCCCTCGATGAGCAGGGGCAGGCCAATCCCATCGCCGTTGCGGCGGAGCTGCTGTCCGATCCGGTGTTTGGCGCCGGGGTCCCGGACCTCGCCGATCCGGAGAGCTGGCAGGAAGCCGCCGAAGCCCTTCAGGAGGACGCGGCCGCTTGGGGCATCTCTCCCGTCCTCCGGGACGCCCGGACGTTTCAGGAGCTGCTGGAGACCGTTGGCGGGTACGCGCCCGTGGTGCAACGGAGCACCGGCCTGGGGACCATGGCGCTCCGGACCCTGCCGCGATTCACGGAGCCGCCCACGGTGGGGCCCAGCGTCACGGTGGACGAAGTATCATTGGCGGAACCGGTTTCCTGGGATGTGGGCGGGGTGCCCGTGATGGAAGTGTCGGTGAAGTACCTGGACCGCGGCCGCGCCTTCAAGGATCGCCGCCAGAAGGCCGTGGACGCGCTTTCGCGCGGGTCAGGGGACGGAGAGGCCGTCACCCTGGAACGGCCATGGATCACCCGCCCGGCGCAGGCCGCATTCGCGGCCGCGGATCATCTCCGGCGGAAGTCCCAAGCCCCGGCATCCGGCAAGGCCGTGGTGCTGCGGGACCGGGTGCCCTGGCTGGTACCCGGGGTGCCATTTCAGGTGGACGACAAGCGGAGCGGCATCCAGATCCTTTGCCGCTGCCTGTCCATCCAGGACGCAGAGCCACCCTCCGGACTTCGGACCGTGAGTTTCGAGGCGGAGGACGCCTTCACCCCGCTGCCGTTCCTCGATGCGGCCGGGGACGTGGTGGACGAAGCCCAGCCGGATCCGGAGGAGGTCACCCTGTTCCGCCTGGTCCAACCACCGCCGGCCATGACCGGCGAAGAAGCATCGGTGGCGGTGCTGGTCGCGCGAACCTCGAAGGTCACCACCGCAGTGAAGGTCTGGTTCCAGGAAGCCGACGCTGCCCTGTTCACAGAGCTGGGGACCCAACGCGGCTTCGCCGTCCACGGCACCCTCCAGGCCAACTACTCCTCCACACCGGGCACCGGCAATCCGCCGGACGACAATTCGGAGGATCTGAGGCTGACCGTCCATGCCTCCACCGTTGCCTCGGATCTGGCGCTTCTCTCCCAGACGCAGAGCGCGGACGCCATCAGCGACGGGCGGGTGTTGGTCTGGGTGTTCAAGGCCAGCGGGGAATTCGAGGTCATGACGCTCAAGGCCGCGCGCGTCGGCACCGGAGAGACCTTCTGGCGCCTAAAAGTGCGGCGAGCTCGCTTCGGCACCAAGAAGCTCGGCTTCAGCACCGGGGACGCGGTGTTCGTCATCCGGCGCGCGGCCATTGAGGCGTACACCCACCGACTGTTCGGGGCGTACTCCGTGACGGGGACGCCCGCCACGTTCCGGCTTCAGGCGAGCAATCCCTGGAAGACGGCGGAGCTTTCGGACCCGGCCGTGTGTCCGGATTTGGCATTCACCTTCGGTGACGCATTCGCCCCGGCGGCCGCCTGGACGCGACTCGAATACCGGCCACCTGCAGGAGCATGGGGCGACGTCGCTACCTTCGCCGGGGACTTCGATACCGGCGGCACCTGGCGCCTGTCCTGGACGTGCACGGACCCGAACTCCGATCTGGCCTCCTGTATCCTCCGATCGCTGGGTCCGGAGCCCACGCAGGCCGTGCTGTTCTCCGGGGCAGCCTCCGGAGCGGAAACAGGTTTCCGGCATGAATTCGCCCTGCCGGAAGGGGATTGGGATCTGGTGCTGAAGGTCATGGACCGGGCGGGGCGAGCTCGGATCTTCCCGCTGGCGCCGGTGGGCGGCGGCGCGGCCGTGGTGGTGCGCTCGCGGCCGGTCATGTCCACCATCGTCGCGAACCCGGTGGCGGTGCCCCGGGGCGGCGACGTGTTCGCAGCGCAGTCCGTCGCGCTCACATGCACCACCTCCGGAGCCGACATCGAGTACCAGATCGTTGCCCTGGGCGCGGCGCCCGGCTCATGGACTACCTACTCGGCGCCGGTGAACGTGCCGGCAGACTCCACCCTCTACTCCCGCGCCGCAAAATCCGGGATGACCACCTCGCCCGTGGTCCGCCATGATTACCGGTGGCTTGATCCAGAGACGATCTGATTCGCAGGCTGTATCGGGCCGGCAATTCGCAACGTCCCTTAGGGGGGGGGCGAACGGGGCCATTGATATAGAAGCACTTACACCGTGGCACGGAACAAGCTCCGCTATGCGCAATGAATTCAACAGAACCTGAGGCGAAAAAGGCTTCACGCCCTCAGAGCAACGTTTTGGGCCTTATTCTAGCGATTGCCGCAGCGGCAGTAGTGATTGCTTTACTGGCCTGGCTTGTCCGGGGTCTCGGGCCCATTGTTCCAGCGCCCGCCGTTCCGCCAGTGACAAATACTCAAAGCGTCTTATGAAATTACCAAATTCTGACTGGCTGAAAAACTTACCTCTCATCGTTTTAACTCTGATTTTGTGCGGCACCATCATCATTCTGGTGATTGGTGCCTTCAGAGGGCAGTTCAACGATGGCGGCACGCCCGAGCCTTCCATATCCGAAAGCAAAAGCCAGCAGCCCTAGGCCGGTAGCAAGCACGATGTTCTCCGGCTCAGGGACCGTCCCAATCCTGAAGGCGAGAGTGCCGCGCGTCTCCAAGTCCGCATCCCCACCACCCACGAATTGGAGCCGATATTTCTTCCCGGCGTACAGCGTGCCGGAAAAACTGAACGGCGCCGTCACGCCGTCGTCCTCGAAATCAATCCTGAATACATCCGGGCCATCAAGGCCGGACGGCTGCACCTCGACGAGGTACGCCAACCGCCCGCCGAACTGAGGCGAGCTCTGAGCTATCTGACCAACCGCGGTGTAAGACGTGTCGAGCCCGACGGAAAATGTGACACCGATCCCAGCGCTCCCCAGCCCGGTGCGCGGCAGGGTCTGTATCGAGTGGCTGAACGCCGTAGTGATGCTGCCCGATGTGTACGCCGTGGAGAGGCTGCCGTGCACGGACACGCCGTCGGCCTCGAGATCGTAGGCATAATCGCCGCCAGCCAATGTAAGCGCGGACCCGCGGTGATCCTCGTAGAGGCTCACCCAGTGCCCGTTTTCGTCATCCCATACGTCTGAGTTGATGACGGTGTGAATTGCCTGCACGTCGCGCTCGTATATTATTTGAGAGTGGCAGGCTGCTGGGAATGCCGCGGCAAGCGCGGCGAGGTATGTGAGTGTGTTCATGGTTGGCTTGGTTTTGATGGCTCGGATTCATTTCCGGCCGAAATCCACTTCGCGGTCCACCGCGCGCGGGCCATTGCGCGCATGTGCTCGGGTGTGCCGCGGCGCTTCTCGGCCAGTCGCTCGCGTGCAGTCGCGGCGTTCGCGCGGTAGTCCATCCCGGGCGTTGGCATTATCTCGTAGTACCTCGCCCCGTCCGCATCCGGGACCAGCTCTTTGTAGGTTTCGTGCATCTCAGCCTCGCTGTGGCCGTCCTCCATGGCCGTGGCGGCCGCATCCCGTGTGACAGCCAGCCGGTAGCTGACGCGGGAATGGCGGAGCACGTTTTGAGGCCACGGCCAGATGCCCGCCAGCTTCCGGATTCGGCGCCAGCGCCGCTGGAAATTCGGAGGGATGACCTCCGCGCCCAGCGGGGCCCACGCCTCAAGCCACGCGCGAAGGTTGGGCAGGATGGGGACCAGCCGGCGGCGCCTGGTCTTGTTTTCGACCGGTGGCTCGAGCGTGCCCATCTTCAGCCGGGCCACCACATCCGCTCGGGTCAACCGCTCGACCTCGGATTCTGGCCGGAGCCCGGCGAACGCGGCGAGCGAAAGGAAGCCCAAAAGCTCCGGGTCTTCCCGCTCGCAAACGCAAAACAGGTTTTCCGCCTGTTCGGGGGTCAGGACGGTCGTCCGCTTCTGGGGGACAATGGGGCGCGGGACCTTGGCGCAGGGGTTCTTGGCCAATATCTCGGCGTCCACCCCAAACGAAAAACCGGTTTGCAGGTTGATTAGTTCCCCCAGTCGGGTCCGTTTCCCAACCTTCAGTCCAGCCACGTAGTCCGCGATATGCTGTGGGGTGATGGAAGATGCAGGCAGGTGGCAGAGCCCTGACCGCTCGAACCGGCGGAAAGTCCCGCGCAGGGCCCGGATGCTCCGGGCTCGGAGGCCCTGCACCTCGCGCGCCAGGGCGCAGGCGGCGAACATCTCACGCACGGTCTGGATCCTGCCACCGGGGCGCGCCGCTGCCGCGTCCTGGACGGCCTGGCGGAGATCAACGCCCGCCTTCTGGGCCTCACGCAAGGCCGCCATGACGGTAACCCGATCCGCTGGCGCGACGTCCACCCAATCAGAGCCCAGCTTGTCTCGCTCCGACTGCTTGCCGGCCAGGAAGTTCTCCGCGGCCTCCCGGGAGGGGAACCAGTTCCTCGAGTACGGACGGGCTGGTGGCCTGGCCGGGTTCCGCCAGTGGACGCAGTATTGCCAGACCCCGTTTTTCCGTTTCCGACTGACCCTCATTGGTGCGATTGGTGCGAATATTTGACCCTAAGTGCTCGATTGTTCTTGGATGTTCTCGTAGGCTACGTGGTCAGAAAACGATAAAATCCTCAGGAAATCAAGGATTCCCCGAGGATCTTTATGGTGCGCACGGCAGGACTTGAACCTGCACGCCTTGCGGCACTACCACCTCAAAGTAGCGTGTCTGCCAATTCCACCACGTGCGCTATCGGCGGGGATTTTGGGGCCCACCCCGGGGCCGCTTGAGGGATGGTCGGGGCGGTGAGAATTGAACTCACGACCTCCTGTACCCGAAACAGGCGCGCTACCAGGCTACGCTACGCCCCGTCCCAAAAGCGGGCGGAAAATGAGGACCGCATGGCTTCTTGGCAAAGGATTTCTTTGGGGCTCTTGGGTCATTCGTCATCGGGGGATTGCCAGAACGTGTGGTCTTCCCGCGTTCCCCCAGGGTTCGTCCACGAGCGTGGGTAGAGCGCGACCCTGCCGAGTGCTGGTGGGAACGGGCTCCCGCACGTCCATCACTTCCCTCGAACCTGTGCCCGGAAGCGCAGCGGAGAACCCCGGAGGCCCTCCACGTTCCAGCGGCCCATGACGAATGCCCCATGACTACATGACTACGGCCCGCCCGCTGCTGAGGAAATGGGGACTCGGACACCCCGTTCCTTCCGGAGAAAAGCCAATTCCCTACAATCAGACGCCGGCGTGGGGTATCTTTCCCCGCAGCGGCTGGCGCCGAATCAACGCATGACTGTTTCTGTCCACCTGTGGAGCTACTTCCGCGATCTCGCGGGCACCTCGCGGATGAGGGTCGAGATTGCCGATGGCGGGACTGTGGACGCCGTGCTCGACGCCGTGTACGCGGCACATCCCAAATTGGAAGCGCTGCGCCAGTCCACCCTGATTGCCGTGGGGGTCGAATACCAGGGGAGATCCCATGTCGTCAGGCCCGGGGAGGAGGTTTCGTTGTTCCCTCCGGTGCAGGGCGGCTAACCCCATGACGAGGCGGGAAACGGCGGTCCGGATGACACGATTTCTCCAACTGACCACGGCGTCCATTGACGAGGCTGGACTCATTGCGAAGGCGGAGGCGTCGTCCGCCTTTGGCGCGGTGGTTCGCTTCCATGGGGTGGTGCGGGGTATCGAAGCCGGGGTTCCCATTCCGGGCCTCCGCTACGAAGCTTTCGAAGCCATGGCCACCCACCAATTTCACAAGCTGTTCGACGAGATGTCCGCGCGGTGGCCCGAGCTCGGATCGGTGCGGCTGGTGCACCGGTTGGGCGATGTGGCCGCGGGGGAAACCAGCCTTTGGGTCGAGGTCACTGCGCCCCACCGAAGAGAAGCCTTCGCTGCCTGCCAGTGGCTCATTGATTCCATGAAGCAGGTGGTGCCGATCTGGAAGCGGGAGGCGGGGGGGAGCAAGGATTTGGGATCTGGGGTCTGGGATCTGGGATCTGGGGACACGGCTTGCTGATCACGGGGCCCTAGGGGAATACGGCCCAGTTCACGTCATCATTCCGATTTCCCCCCACCCCGCTCCATGCGGAACCGCATGGCCTCCTCGCGGGGAGAGCCCATGCGGAGGCGGCGGGAGACCTGGAGATCGGTCCGGGATTTTCGCGTGAGATCCGACAGTTTCCGGGCCATGGCATCGCGTTCCTTTTCCAGTCGTTGAATGCGGGTCTCCAGCGTGCCAATGGTCCGCTGCGCGGCGGCCAGTTGTTGCGCCGCCGGGCCGGCCTGAACGGTTTGCAGGGAACGCAGCAGGTCCTGGCGCTCCCGCTCCCAGCGCGCCCGGGATTTCTCCGACTCGGCGACGGCATCCAGCAATTCGTTCTGCCGGGACCGGCTTTGCCGGAGCGCTTCCCGCAGGCGCGCGGTCTCCGATTCCAGGGTTTCCAACTGGACGGCCAGCACCGGTGGCGGAGGGGGCGAAGCGTCGTTCGACGAAGGAGTCGCACTGGCATTGGAGGTGTCATCCAAGCCGGAAGCACCCGGGGCGGCCGGGGTCCGCAAGGCGGTCAACTGCGTTTCGGCCACCTTCAACTGGGCTTCGAGTTCCTGGCGTTCCTCACGTTCGGCGGTCAACTGGCGCTTGGCGGCCTCCAGGTCGTCCACCCGCGCGGTCAACTCGGCGACGCGGTTGGACAGCGTGTGGTTGTCGCGCTCCAGGCTGCTGCGGAGTCCCTGCTCCCGCTGAAGGCGCTCCTCCAACTGGGCCGCCCGCGTTCCCTGCCGTTCGCCCTCGGCCTTGGCAAAGGCCAGATCAGTTTCCAACTGCTTGACCCGCACCAGGCTTTCCTCGGTTTGGCGGGTGCGAAGGTCCTCCAGATCCCGCTCCAGCTTTCCGCGTTCGGCGAGCAGCCCCTCGCTTTGTCGGCGCGCGGCGTCCAGTCCGGTCTGCAGCAAGGCCACCCGCTCGGCAAGATTGGCGATCTGCTCGCCGCGATCGGTGGCGGCGGTGAGCTCCCCGACCTGGGACTTGAGCGCGTTGTTCTCCGACTCCAGCCGCTGAAGGTCCCCGCCCCGGAGGCGCTGCAGTTCCTCATTGGCGGAATGGCGCAGGCGTTCCAGTTCGACCGTCTTCTCGGCCTGCGTGGCGAGTTGTTCGCTGGCCGCCTTGAGCGCCCTCTCCGCCTCCTCGACCATCACCCGGTCCACGAGGTTCTGGCGTTCGGCTTGTTGGATCTCGATCTGCTCCGCCAGGAAGCGGTTGGTCGCCTGCAGCTGAGTGATCCGCTCCACCGCCGTCTGCAGCTCCCGGGGATCCACGGGCGCCGGCTGCGCGGTCAGCGCCTCGCGCAACCGGGCTTCCAGGCGCTGCTTCTCGCCGCGCAACTGGCCGATCTCGGAGTGAAGCGACCGCAATTGGTTCAACACCTCGCCCTCGGGGGCCGCGGGAGCCGGGCCCCCCGCCACTGCGTTGGTGGCGGACGCGGCATTCGGCGCCGCAGGGTCGGGAGCCGGCAGCAGCTCCAACTTCTCCGAGATGTAGCGCAACCGGTAGGCGATCACCCGCTCGTTCCAGGCCGGATAACTGCGCTTGAGGTCGTGGAGGAGCTTCTGCGCCCGGACGTACCCGTCACGCGCCTCGGCAACGCGGCCGGCCGCGCGCGCGGCGTCCGTCGTCTGGATCAACTGATAGATCTCGACGAAGTCGTCGTCGGGCCCCGCCCAAACGGCGCACGCCAGCAGCAGGGAGAGCAGCAGACGGCGGGACGGCATGCCGGCAACGTGGCAAAGGACCGCGGCGCACGCCAGCCGGACCCCGCGGGAATGGAGGCGACATTTCATGCGAGGGTGCCGATCGCTTCCCGGATCCGCCGCACAATGCCCCGCTGCCATTCCTCGTCGAGCACCTTGGTTCCGTCATTCGACCGGACGTAGAAGGTGTCGGTGGCGGCCCCCTTTTCGGTCACGATTTTGGCCAGGCCGACGTCGAGTCCCGACGCATGCAACGCGGAGGCGAGGACGAACAGCAGGCCGACCCGGTCCTCGGTTTCCACGTCAATGATGGTGTACCGCTCGGACTCCTGATTGTTGACGCGGATCGTCGTGGGGATGCTCTCGCCGATGTTTCGGTAAAGCGGCGGATACTGCTGCGCCTTGGCGAGTGCGCGGGAGGGATCCAGCCCGCCCACCAGCACCTCAACCACGATCTTCTCGAAGCGCTGTCGCGCGGAGGCTTCGGGCAGCTTCCCGGTTCGGGCATCCACGACGAAGAAGTCGTCCAGCACGATGCCGTCCAGGCGGGTGTAAATCTGCGCCGCGAGGATGTTCAACCCGGCGGCCGCCAGGGCGCCGGCCAGCTTGGAAAACAGGGCGGGACGGTCCCAGGTGCAGACATGCACCGCGGTGTACCCGCGATCCGGTTCGTCATGCCAGAGCAGCGCCGGTTCCAGCGCCCGGTCGGCCTCGATCAACTGCAGGTGCATGAACCGGTGCGCCAGAGTCAGGTCCCGGGCGATCGCCCGGGCGTCGTGGATGAGGAAGTACCGGTCCGGCATGCCCTCGAAGTGGGCCTGGATCTCATCCGCAATGAACGTATGCGGCAGCAGTGCGACCACTTCGTCCCGCAGCAGTTCGCGCTGTTTCCAGCCCGCCAGGATGAACTCGGTCCCGCCTGCCAGGCGGTCGCGGGTCTTGTGATACAGCGAGCGCAGGAGCGAGTCCTTGAATCCGTTCCAGAGCGTGTCGCTGGTGCCCATGGAGTCGGCGAAGGTATGCAGCGTCAACATGGTCAGGGTGTCCACGTCCTGCACCTCGTTGGCGACCTGGTCCACCACGTTGCGGTCCTCCAGGTCGCGGCGCTGAGAGACCTTCACCATTTCCAGATGCAGCTCGATCAGCTTGCGCAGCGTGTGGGTCGTGATGCCGTCGAGATGCAGCCGCCGGGCGGCCCGCAGCGCCAGTTCGCCGCCGACGAGTTCGTGCGGGCGCCCGGGGAATGCTTTGCCCGAGTCGTGAAGGAGCAGCGCGAGATAGAGCACTTCCGGGCGCTCCACCTGCTGGAGCAGCGGCGCGTAGTTGGCGTAGGGCATCTCGGTGGCGCCGGCGACCTGGTCGAGCTTCGACAGCGCCACCAGCGTGTGTTCGTCCACCGCGTACTGATGATAGAATTCGTGCTGCACCAGATTGGTCAGGCGGCCGAATTCCGGAACAAAGCGTCCGAGGAACCCCACCTCGTGCATGGCGCGCAGCACCGGGGCCACGTTGCCCCGCTGGGACAGGATCTCGAGGAAGGTGGAGTGCACCCGGGGATCCCGGGTGAAGGCGCCGTCCACGCGGCCCTCCTGCACGATCTGCCGGAGCATCTGGACGAGGTCCGGATGGAGGGTCAGCCCGCTGCGCTGGAGGTAAAGGAAGGCGCGGATGATCCGGTTGGGATCATCGCGGAAGATCGCCCTCGAGGGGGCGTTCAATTGTTGGCCGGCGATGCGGAAGCCATCCAGCTCCTGGGAGGCCGGAGGGGACCGGCGGCGCCCCAGCAAGGCCTTCAATCCGCGCGGCGGCGTGGGCACGAGCGCGAGCCGCTGCTCCAGCGTGCGGGTGATCAGGTAGATGTTGCGCGCGTGGGTGTAGTAATCCCGCATGAAGTGCTCGACCCGCAGGCGCGGGGAGCGCTCGCCGTATCCCAGTCCCGTGGCCACCGCCGGCTTCACCCCGGCGGTGAGCACGTCGTTCGACGATCCCGTGGTGTAATGCAGTTCATTGCGGGTCCGCAGGAGAAAATCATAAGCCTCCTCCAGCGCCTTGCGATCCCGCCCGACCAGATGCCCCTGGCGCTGGAGTTCCGCCAGGGTCCGGTAGCCGAGCTTTACGGAGGCCATCCAGAGCAGACTCTGGTAATCGCGCAGGCCGCCGCAGCCGTTCTTCACGTTCGGCTCCTGCATGGCCGCCGAATTGCCGTTGCGTTCGTGGCGGCGGGCCTGGTCCTGGAGCCGCTGGGTGATGTATTCATCCTCATGCCCGGCGATGCACCGGGCCGCAAACGCCTTCTGGAACTGCGCGAAGAGGGCGTCGTCGCCGGTGATGAGACGCGCCTCCATCAGGGCGGTCTTGGACTGCATGTCCTGGTTGGCCACCTTGACGCAGTCGTCCGTGGTCCGCGTCGAGTGCCCCACCTTCAGACCGATGTCCCACAGCGTGTACAGCAATCCGCTGGTCCATTCCCCCAGCGTCTTTTCCGCATCCCTCCGGCCATCATGGAGGAACATCAGGTCAATGTCGCTGAAGGGATTCAATTCACCCCGCCCGTAGCCGCCGTAGGCCACCAGGGCGATGCGCGGCGGTCGCCCCTGGGCCGGATAGGCCGACTTGACCGCATCGCACAGGTAGCGAATCAGCAGATCCATCATGTCGGCCCGCGCGCGGCAGACCTCCACGCCGCCGCCCGCGGAACGGTGAAGAATCCGCAGGCGGGCCGTCTCTTCCTTCAGGAAACTCCGGTACCGCGGCAGTTCCTCGGCCGGCTTCCGGCCCGAAGGCAATCGCAACCGCCGGGCGGCGTTGGCCTCGATTCTGGCGAGCAGCGTGTTCACGTCGTTCCGGACAACCTGCGGTTGGCCTGTCCGTGGGCAAAGTCCAAAGTGGAACACCCAGCCGGACCCCAGGCCGGGATCCGGATGGCGGCTTCAGCAACGATTCTCCCGGGCATCTCCCGCGGCCCGCGCGCTTCGGGTGTCCGCTTCCGTCCACGATGTCCACATTTTGCCATGCCCGCCGGTCGAAACAGCGTCAAAAGCGCCCAAATTAAAGCCGACGGCCACGTTGGCATCCTCCATGCATCCCCGGTGAATCGTGGAAAGAGCACTGACCAACGTTCTGCGTGAAGCGGTGCTACCTGCCGTCCTGGTCATCATGGTCGGGACATCTCTCCCTCATTCCACCCCGAACGCGCCAGGCGAACAGGCCTGTCGTGACTTCTACTGACAAATAACTGGCCCGGCGGCCCCGCTTCCCACGGGCCGCCGGGTTTTCTTTTGAATTTCTGGGCGCGAATCAGGGCGGCGCGAGAGGGCTTTCCCGCTTCCGGGCGAGAAGGAGCAGCCCGGCCGCGACCAGTGCACCGTTAAGGATCAGCAATTCGAATCCGAAGCGGTATCCGCCCAGCCACCGGGGCGCATTGGCGGACAACACACCGCAAAGCAGCGGGGACACGAGGCACACCACGGGCAGCCAGGGACCGCCCACCCGAGCCCGAGTGAACAATCCGAGCGCGAACAGCCCCAGCAGGGGACCGTAGGTGTAACCGGCGACTTTCAACACCAACTGGATGACCGCGCCCTCGTTCAAGGCCCGAAACACCAGAATGGTCCCCAGGAGCACCCCGGCGAACGCGGCGTGGATGGCATGGCGGCGAAGGGCCTGCTGGGGCGGCGTGAGATCGGTCCGGCGTTCGAATCCGAGGAAATCAATACAGAAGCTGGTGGTCAGCGTGGTGAGCACCGAGTCGGCGCTGTTGAAGGTGGCCGCAGTGAGACCCAGGATGAACACCACGGCGGCGATGGGGCCGAGGGATTGCAGCGCCACCTGGGGAAACAGGTGGTCCGACATCGCCGGCGCGGACACCCCACGCGCCGTGACAAATTCCCAGAGCAGCACGCCGAGGGCGAGGAAGGCGGCATTCACCACGATCATGATTCCGGCAAAGGTGTACAGGTTCCGCTGGGCTTCCGGCAGGGACCGGCAGCTGAGGGTTTTCTGCATGTTGTTCTGGTCGAGGCCCGTCATCACCACCGCGATGGCGGCGCCGCTCAGGAACTGCTTCCAAAAGAACTCGGGCGCCCGCCAATCCCAAAAAAAGACCTGCGACTGCGGGCTGGTCACGAGCCGCTCCGCCAGCGCCAGCGGCCCAAAATCCATCGCCCGCGCCAGAAGGGCCACGGACAGCAGCACCCCCAGAACCAGGAATCCGCTCTGCAGCAAATCGGTCCAGACGAGCGTCTTGATCCCGCCCCGCCAGGTATAGCCCAGGATCAGCAGCAAAGTCGCCGAAACCACGACCCAGAAAGGAACTCCAAGCGGCTCGAACACAAAGGCCTGAAACACGCCGGCGGCCAGATAGAGGCGCGCGGCGGACCCCAGGATCCGCGAGAGAAGAAAGAAACCGGCGCCGGTCAGCTCCGCGGAGCGTCCAAACCGCTCCCCGAGGTAGCTGTAGATGCTGGTCAACTGAAGCCGGTAATACAGCGGCAGCAGCAGCCGGGCGATGATCAGGTAACCCAGCGCGTAGCCCAGCACCACCTGCAGATAGCCGCAGCGCAGCGTCCCGACCTGGCCGGGCACGGAGATGTAGGTGACTCCGGACAACGAATCGCCGATCAGGCCGAAGGCCACGACGAACCAGGGGGATTGCCGGTTGCCGAGGAAGTACCCCGCCTGGTCGGCGCGGCGCCCGGTCCACCACGCCACGCCCAGCAGCAGGGCGAAATACAACGCCACACAGCCAAGGATCGCCCACGAGTTCAACGCGGCCGAGTGTCCGGCATCCGGTCGGCCGCCGCCACCGGATTCAGGGCGCTTTGGCGACGCGCTGAGGAGTGTCCATGTGTATCCCCCGCGGAGTCCTTGCCGGATGCGCTGCCGCCCGTCGGACATGTGAGGTGGACTCCAATCGTTGGGCAAAAACCACCGAATTTAAGTTATAGTTCCGGGTTTGAAATTTGGTGTGCTGATGTCCTTGTCTTATCGGTTTCCAAACCAGCCAGTCGCGCTGGCGATGCCCTGGGCTCCCGCCCTTCATCAACGGGCGCCCTGAAGGGGGCACCAGGGCGGTCACCCTTTTCCGGGCGTAGGATTCCTCGACGGTCCCCGATCCCGAACCCACGCTTCGTTTCATACACGACCTGGCGCCCCGTCAGGGCGCCGAACCTCTTCACCGGTCTCGCCCCCCGGGACGGGGGTCTCCAGGCCTTTCAGACCAGCAGAGGAGGAAGCGGGCACTCGAAGGCCGGTGCAAAGCCTGACCCTGCTACGCCTTTGGCGTGGTTCTTCTCGTAGTCTTTGGAGAGACACCCGCGTTCACGAAACGTGTCCTGCAATGGATGGACGACGCGCGTTACGCCGCCTTGCAGGCGTATTTGGCAAATCGCCCCGGCGCAGGAGATTTGATCCGTGGCTGTGGCGGCATCCGGAAAATTCGATGGGCTGGCAGCAGCCGCGGCAAGCGTGGCGGATTGCGAGGGATCCATTATGGGTGGGTCGCTCAACACCGCATCTCGATGCTGCTGGTGTATCCGAAGAACGAGCAGGACGATTTGAACGCGAACCAGTTGAAACGGCTTTGGAAGGCCTTGGGGATCTGAAAATGAAAAAGGAACTGTCTGAAGAACGGCTGCAAAGCGTCAACGGAGCCGTCGCCATCGAGCGCGGTGCGCTGAAGCCCCCGCGCCGGTTCGAGGTCAATACGGCCAACGGCGTCGTCCGCGTGCGCCTTCAACTCGGCTTGCCCCAGGTCAAATTCGCCCAACTGCTCGGGATCAGCGAAGACACGCTCCCGAGGTGGGAACAAGTCCACCGCCGGCCCGCCGGCCCGGCCAAGGTGCTGCTGAAAATCGCCGCCAAGCACCCCAGGATTGTTTTGGAGGCGGCGGCGCAAAGAAGGCCCTTTCTGCCGCAGCTCGTCCGGGGTGGCGGAACCAGGTCCTGGACTTTGGATTGAAACGTCCCGCGCCGCGGCGAGAGTGCACCGGTGAACGCGCCCGCAGACCCTCCCTACACCCCCGCCACCCGGCCGCCGGAATCCGCCTGGAAGAAATACCTGGGCGGGCTGGGGGTCGTGGGGCTGCTGCTGCTCAAGTTCGGATCGAAGGTCAAGTTCCTGATCCTGCCGGTCCTGAAATTCTTCCCGATCATTCTGAAATCCGGCGGTTCCATGCTGCTGATGGTCGCCGTGTACACCGGACTGTGGGGATGGAAGTACGCGGTGGGATTCGTGATTCTCCTGCTGCTCCACGAGTGCGGTCACCTCGTGGCGGCCAAGGCCTTCGGGCTCCCCGTGGGGGCGCCGGTGTTCATTCCCTTCATGGGCGCCTTCATTGCGCTCAAGGAGGCGCCGAAGAATGCCTGGATCGAAGCCTGCGTGGGGATTGGCGGTCCGCTGCTGGGCTCCGCCGCCGCCGCCGTCTGCCATGGCGCCGGGATCGCCCTCGGACAGCCGCTGTTGGTGGCGCTGGCCTGGACCGGTTACTGGCTCAATCTCTTCAACTTGGTGCCCATCGGTCCGCTGGATGGCGGCCGCATTGCCACCGCACTGTCCCCGTGGCTGTGGCTTCCCGGACTGGCGGTCATGGGCTGGCTGGCGTGGATGCGCCCCTACAGCTTCATGATCTGGTTGGTGCTGCTTTTCTCGATCCCGCGCGTCATCTCCCTGTTCCGCCAGCGGACCGACGAGGAGCAGCGCTTTTACGAAGTTTCGCCGGAACGGCGTTGGGCGATGGCGGGGATGTATTTCGCCCTGATCGCCGCGTTGTTCTACGGCATGAACGCCTCGGAATCGCAGATCCGCGATCTTCGCGGCCGCGGCACGGTCATCGCGGGCCTCCGCTGAGCCCCGGTCAGTGCCCGGTCCGCAGGACCACCTCGCCTTTCAGGATCTTGTTGCAGCAGGTGAGCCGGAACTTCTCCGGATCCTTATTCCATTGATCGAGCACCTCGAGCTCCTCCGGGGTCGGCTCGGTGATGTTCTCCATGCCGCTGACCACCTCCGCAACGCAGGTGCCGCAAGAGCAGTTGAAGCAGCCGGCCTCCATCTCGACGCCGGCAGACTCGCCGGCCTCGATGAGGTTCTCGCCGTCGGGAACTTCGGCGGACACATTGGCGGGCAGGAGGGTGATCTTGGCCATGACTGATTCCGGGAACGTAGAGGGCTCCCTGGAGGACAGCTTGGGACAACCGATGCGTGCTGTCCAATCACCGCCTCGCCGGTCTCAGGCCCGCTTCGCTCATTGGCCTGCCGCCGCCAGCGCCAGCGCGCCCACGGGAACTGCGTCTTCGCCCAGCCCGGCGATGACCACGTGAGGGCCGGGCTGGAAGGAATCCATGACGTACGGCGGCAGCGCCGAAGCGACCGCCTGCCGGAGGGGCTCGCCGATGAGGGACAGGCCGCCGCCCACGACGATCGTCTCGGGATGGAACAACTGGATTGCGTGGGACAACGCGAAGGCCAGGTTGTCGGCCAGTTCGCTCAAAATCGCATGCGCGAGTTCGTCGCCCTGGGCCAGCGCGGGGGCGAGCGCCCGGGCTTCGCCTCCTTCACGGTCGCCAGCCAGGGAGGCCAGTGGACTTCCCGGATGGAGGCGGATCGCCTCCCGGATCCGGCGGTCCACCGCCCAGCCCGAGCATCGCTGCTCCACGCGCACCCCGGATTTGTCGAGGCACAGGTGGCCAATTTCCGCCTCGCCAGGAATGGCGCCGTGGTAGATCCGTCCGTCCACGACCAGGCCGCCACCGACGCCGCTGCCCATGTTGATCCAGAAGACGGGATTCGCCCCGCGGCCCGCCCCGTGAACCGCTTCGCCGAGAGCGGCCACGTTGGCGTCGTTGTCCACGCGCACCCGGACCCCGGTCAGCGTGCGCATCCAATCCCCCAATTCAAAGTCGCTCCACCCGGCGATCTGATGCGAGCAGCAGATGCGTCCGCTCCGATGATCCACCGGTCCTCCGAACCCGACGCCCACCGCTCCGGGGGCGTGGCGGGACGCGAAATCGGGCAGAGCCCGGGCGAGTTGCCCCCGAATCCCGTCGCCGCCCGCCGCCCGGTCCACGGCAAACCGCTGCCGGTCCACAATGCGTCCCGAGGCGTCTCCGGCAACCACCTGCAGCTTGGTGCCCCCAATTTCCACTCCAAGAACGGTCACGGGCGCGAAGGCTAGGAATCCGGCTCAGGAAGCCAAGGGCGCACCTGCGGTCCTCGGTCCGGAGATCTGGCCCCGCACCCGGCAGGACGGCTTCACGAGACCGGCCCGGCCGCGCGGAAGACCAGGGGTGCCGTGGAGACTCCGTTGGTGCTGCCCCGCCGGTAGCCGAGCAGATCCACGGTCACCTGGGTGTAGCCGACCGAACGAAGCTGCGCCGACACCTCCGCGGCCATCCCCGGCTCCAGGAGGCGCGGAAGTTCTTCCAGACCGACCTCGATCCGCGCGAGCGAGCCGGTCCGCAGCTCATGATGCCGCACCCGGACCTCGCGAAATCCTTGGTCCCGCAGATGGTTCTCGGCCGCCTCGATCTGCCGCAGTTTTTCCGGGGTGACGTTCTCCCCGGTGGGGATCCGCGAGCTGAGGCAGGCGAGTTGCGGCTTGTCGGCTGTGGGAAGCCCGAGACGGGCGCTCAGGCTTCGGATGTCGTCCTTGGTCAGCCCGCACTCCTTCAGCGGAGCGCGCACGGCGAATTCGGATGCGGCGACTGCTCCGGGACGATGGTCGCCGGCGTCGCTCGCGTTCTCGCCATAGGCGATCACCGCAAACCCTTCCGCGCGGGCGATCGGTGTCAGGCCGGTGAACAGGGCATGCTTGCAGAAGTAACAGCGGTTGGCCGGGTTGGCGAGGTAGGCGGGGTCTTCGAACTCGGCGGTCTGCACCACCCGCAGCGGAATTCCGTGGGCGGCGGCGATTTCCACCGCCTCAGCCAACTCGCGCCGCGGCAGGCTGGGCGAATCGGCGATCACCGCCAGGGAACGGTCCCCCAGGACATCGTGCGTCACCCGGGCCAGAAACACCGAGTCCACGCCGCCCGAGTAGGCGATCACGCAGGACCCGTAGCCCCGGATCGTCTCCCGCAGCGACGCATACCGTTCGTCCAAGCTCACCCGGGGATCATGAGGCCCGCCTTCCCCGAGTCCAGCGAAGCTGCAACCTCAGGCCAGGGGCGTCTCTCGCCCTCCGCTTTCATCCTTCCTCCTTTCCATCGGAGGGCGCCTCGCCAGGCGCACGGTTCAAGCCGGAGGCGCTTCCCCACTCTCCGCGGCGGGGGACGCTGATTCGGAGGTTGCGGGCGTTGGCACCTCGGGCGCCGGCGCTGGCTTTGGTGCCGGTTCCGGCGCTGGCGCGGGAGCCGATGGCGACCACAGGGACGGATCCGCCGCGGCGATGGCGTCCACACGGAACCGCCGCCGCGTGCCGCCTTCGCCAAATCCCACCTCGGCGCCCGGCCCCTTGTTCAGCAGGGCCTGCGCGACCGGCGAGAGATAGCTCACGATCCCCTTGTCCGGATCCCCATCCCATGCGCCCAGGATGTGGAAGGTCTCGGGCTTGCCGGCGTCCAGGTCGGTCACCATGACCGAGGTGCCGATGCCGGCGGTGTCGGTGCGGGCGTTGGCGAAGTCCGTGCCGCGCGCGCGGGCGAGCTGGGCCTCCAACTCATGCTTGCGGCGGTTCAGGACTTTCTGCTGCTCCTTGGCAAACTTGTACTCGGCGTTTTCGCGCAGGTCGCCGTAGCTGCGGGCCAGGGCGATGTCGCGCACGTTGGCCGGGATGGCCTTCTGCACCAGCTCCTCATACTCGTGCTTGCGGCGCTCCAGGCTGGCCCAACTGACCTGGATGGTCTTGTCCTCGCGGGTGTGCTCCCCGGTGATCATTTCCTGGATCGCCGGGTACATCTTCACGATCCGCGCCAGCAGCGACCGCTTGTCCATGTCGTCGAAGCTCGGACTGAGCTGAAGCGTGCGGGTGAGGTCGCGGATGATCTCGATGTCCGCGGATTCGATGAGGTCGGGCAGCAGTTGCTGGTCCTCCAGGACGTAATCCCGGAGGCGGTTGGACTTCTTTTCGAGAAACTGGTCGCGCTCGATGGCGCTGAGCATGCTCCGGAACACCTCCGGCGTGAGGAGGTCCGCAAAAAAGTCGCTGCGCTCCTTGCCGAACCACAGGAGCAGTTCGCTGCTGGCGCCGTGTTGGCTGATCAGCCGGGCGAGCGTGTCCTTGAGCAGACTGCCCTTGCCCTCCTGCAACAGCACGCGGGCTGCCTCGCCGGCGAGCTTCGCCGGGACGTCGTTGATCAGCAGAACGATCTGAGGGGCCCAGTCGGGGACGGCGTCCCGGAAAGATTCCAGCGCGCGCCGGTGCTTGGCGGCGGGCAGCTCGTCAAACAGGTCCCGGAGGCGGAGGCGCTGGGACCACACGTCCTTGGCGCCGATTTCGCCCTCGGCCGCGGTCCGGTTCGACGCGGTGCGGAGTTCGTCCCGCACGAAGATGCCCTCGAGGGACTCCCCCTGCCGGGTGTTCAGATGGCTCTGAATCTCCGTGTTCAACTGCGCGATGATCTCGTCCACCAGCGCGGCGTCGCTAATGTCGGCGAGGCTCTTGAGGATCTCGTGGGCCACCACCACCCGCGCCTTGAGGCCGCGCGCCGAGCGGAACTCCGACCGCAGGCGCTCCGCCAGCGGAAGCTCCTCCGCCTGGTACACCACCGGATCCGTCTTCTTCAGGGGCACCTGAAAGTGGCCGTCTTTCTTCAGCTCGGCGCGGGCCGCCTCCCACCATTTCTTCCAGTCGCTCTGGATCACGTCGGGCACCAGCACCGCCTGAATCTGGTCCGCCGTGGCCCGCCCGCCGTAGCTGTCCAGCACGAGCTTCACCATCTCGAGATGGTGGAGCGCCGCCATCTGCTGGAGGCCCTTCAGATTGGAGTACTTCCGCGCCAGGATGTGGTCCTTCGAAATCGGCTTCAGGGATTCCGCGGAAAACGCCAGGTCCATCGCGTGTCCTGGCTTGGAGGCAAAGTCAATGATCAGCCGTCCGGCGATGCCGTCGAGGGTCTTCACCTTGCCGAATCCCCAGCTTTTGTGCTGGCAATAGCCCGCCTTCATGAGGGCGGTCAGCGACGCCACATGCTTCGGATGGATTTTTCCGGCGGCTACCAACTGATCCATTTCCTCTTTCATACGGCAAAGATTTGTCCCGTTTGGGACAGGCGGTCAGTATGCCCCGCCCATGGTTTCCGCACCAAGACAATTTGCTTCCCGCTTCTTGCTCTCGCTGGGGAGACCGGGGGATTTTGTCGAGCACCGGATGGAATCCGATCCGGCTTTTCTCGCGCTGGCCGCGGCGGATCGCCGGCTGGCGCAGGAGCTGGTGCTCGGCGTGTTGCGCTGGCGCGAGGCCCTGGACTGGCTCATCGCCCGCCGGTCCGCCGGTCATTCCCAGGAGCCGGTGGTGCGCGCGGCGCTGCGGCTGGCATTTTACCAGTTGTTCTGGCTGGACCGCATCCCCGACCACGCCGCGGTGAACGACGCGGTGCAATCCTGCCGCGATGCCGGACGCGTCCGGCAGTCAGGCTTCGTCAACGCCGTGCTTCGCGGGAGTCTTCGGGAGCGCGACGCGCTGCAGGCGGCGTTGAAGGAGTTGCGCCGCTCGGATCCCGCGGTCGGTTGGTCGCATCCCGGATGGTGGGTGGACCGCTGGCGGACGGAGCTGGATGCCGAGAATCTCCAGCGCCTCCTGGAATGGAACAATACGCCCCCGGCGGTCTGCGTCCGGGTCAATACCCTGAAGATTCCTCCGGCGGGCCTGCTGGACTCATGGGCCGGCGAAGGGGTGTCCGCCAAGCCGCGCGCCGTGGATTGGGCGCCCTTCGCCGCCCTGTTCGATCTCGAAGGGCATCCGCCCCTGGCCACGCTGCCCTCCTTTCGGGCCGGAGGATTCTACGTGCAGGATCCCAGCACGCTGCTGGCGGTCGGCCTCCTGGCGCCGCGGCCCGGCGAGACGCTGCTCGACGCCTGCGCCGCGCCCGGAGGCAAAACCACGCTGATCGCGCAAATGCAGTCAGGGCGTGGCCGCCTGGTGGCCGAGGACGCGGCGGCATTGCGCCTCGAACTGCTGCGGGAAAACTGCGCGCGGCTGGGCGCGGACTGGGTGGAAATCGGAATGCCGTCGCCGGACTCGGCGCCGCAGTTCGACGGGATCCTGGTGGATGCCCCGTGTTCCAACACCGGCGTGTTCCGCCGCCGCGTGGAGGCACGCTGGCGATTGGTTCCCCAGGAATTGCCCGGGCTGGCCGGCCGCCAGGGGGAACTTCTGCGTCGGTCCGCCGCCCGGGTGAAACGCGGCGGCCGTCTCGTGTACTCCACGTGCAGCCTCGAGCCGGAGGAGAACCGGGGCGTGGTGGACCGGTTCCTGGCGGAGTTTCCGGAATTTGTTTTGCAATCAGAACGACGGTTGCATCCGGTCACCGACGGCGTGGACGGCGCATACGCCGCTCGGCTGGAGCGGAGGGCCCGGGGGCCATCCTGATCGCCGATGCGGATGCCCAGCAGGCGGCGGTGAGCGGGCCGGCGTCCGCCAGGGCATGTGGGAGCGCATGCAAGTGCGATTCCTTGGCCGGAAGAAGGCCGAGGGAGAGAGGCGCAAGCTTCGCCGGTTGACGGAGGAGCGCGCCGGATTTTACTGAGGGCCTGATGAGCAAGAGCCGCCACCATTCCATCGCGACGCCGGGTGTCCTTGCGGCCCGGGGATGCTTCGGGTTCTGGCCGGCGGTCATCTGCGCCAGCCTGGGCCTCGCCTGCTGGATCCGGGCGTCGGACGACTGGCCGGGAATGTTCGGGGTCGAGACTGTCGAACTGCCCGCGCTTCACAGCGGCAGCGGCGTGGTCCGCGCACATACCCAGGGACTCGAGCTGGTTGAGGGTTCCCTTTTCGTGACCGCGCGGAGAGACGATCCCCAACCGCGGCGCTCATTGCTCCTGCGGCTCCAGGAGGGCGCCAAACAATGGGAGGTCTGGGACCTGACGCCGCCAGACGCGCCGGCGCTGGATCATCCGGGCGGATTTCAGTCCGACGGCCGGCGGCTCTGGATCCCGCTCGCCGAAAGCCGCCGGCGCGGGCGAAGTCGAATCCGGGCGTACCCGCTGTCCGGATTGCGCGCCGGGCAGGCCTCGACGCCGGAAATCGAATTCGCAGTGGAAGATCATGTGGGGGCGGTGGCTGTCCACTCCGCGCGTTCCCAGCTCGTGGGCGCCGCCTGGGATACGGATACGGTGTATGTGTGGGATTTGGGCGGCAAGCTCCTGCAAACACTGACCGGAACCGATCTGCGCCGGCGCGGATTGGGCTCGGGGTGGATGCTCGATGACCTCCCGGGGCTGGCCGCCCAGGACTGGAAATTTGTCGAGGGATCGCTGGTGATCAGCGGACTGGCGCGGATCCCCGGGGCGGCATCAGGGAATGCCGTGAGTCGCGTCCTCTGGCTGGACTCGGCGCTGGAGCCGCTTCCTTCGCTTCCCGCGCTGCCGGCCCTTCCGGGCGAGGTCCCGCTTGCCCGGGAAGGCATGACTCTGGCCAACGGGTTCCTGCATTTCCTCCCTGGCGACCTGGGCGCCACCAATCGGATGTACAAAATGCCCTGGATTCCTTTTCGCGACGCGGCGTGTGACTGCAACGGGCCGTGAGGGTTTCCCAAGGGTTCGGCCGTTGTCACCACCCGCCGGGCGTGGCTAGGTTGGCGGGAGTGAACCGCTTCGTCTCCTCCGCCTATGCCCTGATCCTGGGCTCGTTCTTCTTTTCAGGCGTTGCGGGACTGCTCTACCAGGTGGTCTGGACGCGCTACCTGGCGCTCTTTCTGGGGCACACCAGTTATGCGGTCGTGGCGGTGCTGGCCGCCTTCATGGGCGGACTGGCGCTGGGCAACGCCTGGTTGGGTGCCGTGGCCGACCGGGTGAGGCGTCCGCTGTTGTTTTATGCCGGGCTCGAACTCGGCATCGGCCTCTTCGCGGTGGTCTTCCCGTTTTACTACGACCGGGTCCACGACCTCTTCCTCTGGCTGGTGCGTTCCCTGCATCCCGCGGGACTCCTGCGCCTGGGCCTCCAGTTCGGATTCGCCGGCATCACCATCCTGCTGCCCACGGTGCTGATGGGCGCCACCCTGCCGGCGCTGACCAAGTTCGTGACCCGGTCGCTGGCGCAATTGCGCGGCCGCGTGGCGGCCCTGTATGCGATCAACAGCAGCGGCGCCGTGGTCGGCACGGTGGCGGCCGACTGGTGGTGGATTCCCAGCTTGGGACTCGAACTGACGCTGTATCTCGGGGCGATGATGAGCCTCGCCATCGGACTGCTCTCGCTGGTGATCAGCCGGGCTTCCGACGAAGGATTCGAGCCGACGCCACCGGAGCCGCTGGCAGCTTCGGACGAGCGGTTCACCCCCGCCGAACTGCGCCTGGCCATGATCGGCATCGGCCTGTCGGGATTCGTGGCGATGATCTATGAGATCGCCTGGACCCGCCTGCTGGGCCTCGCCCTGGGCGCAAGCACGCACGCCTATTCCCTGATGCTGGCCACCTTCATCAGCGGCATCGCGGCGGGCGGATGGATCATCGCGCGCTGGCGGCGCCAGGCGAACACCTTGCTGGCTTTCGGGTTCGCGGAGATCGCCCTCGCAGGCGCGCTGTTCGCCTCGATCTGGTTTTACGATCTCCTGCCGCTGTGGTTCGTGCAGCTTGGCAATCTCCTCGCGCGGGGCAATCCGGGCGCGTACACGCTCTATGAGCTGTGCCAGGCGTTGATCTGCTTTGCGGTGATGTTCCTGCCCGCCGTCTGCCTTGGCACCACCCTGCCGCTGGCCAGCCGCGTGGCCACCGCGGCGCTGTCGGTCACCGGACGGTCCGTGGGAAAGGTGTTTGCCGTGAACACCGTCGGCACGGTGCTGGGCGCGGTGCTGGGCGGGCTGGTGTTCCTGCCGTATTTCGGCCTGGCCCATACCTTCGCCATCGGCATCGCGCTCAATGCGCTGATCGGCACTGCCATCCTGGTGCAGCGGTATCCTGGCCGCCGCCTGGTGTGGATCGCCCCGGCGCTGGTGCTGGGGGTGTCGTTCGTGGGCGCCTCCAGCCTCGAACCGCGCTGGCGCCGGGCGTTCTCGTTCGGCATGTGGCGCGGCGGCGTGACGCCGCCGTCGGTGGAGGCCTATCGGGACATCGTGGACCGGCTCGACCTGCGATACCACCGGGACGGCGCCGGATCCACCGTGGCGGTGATCGCCGACCAATTGCCCGATGGACGGGAACAACTGTCCCTGACCGTCAACGGCAAGACCGACGCCACCTCGGTCGGCGACATGTCCACCCAGGTGCTCACCGGACAGATCCCCATGCTGCTCAGCCCCGGCGCCACCGACGCGCTGGTCGTGGGCATCGGCAGCGGCGTCACCGTGGGGGCCATCCTCTGCCATCCGTCGGTCACCCGGGTGGATGTCGTGGAGATCTCGCCCGAGGTGGCCTCGGTGGCCCGGACATTCTTCGGTCCGGCGAACGATCAGGCGCTGGACGATCCGCGCGCGCATCTCGCGGTGGAGGATGCCAAGACCTTCCTTCAGGCCACCACCAACCGTTACGACGTCATCGTCACGGAACCCTCGAATCCCTGGATGGCGGGTGTCGCCGCGGTGTTCAGCCACGAATACTACAAGGATTGCGCGGCGCGGCTGAAGCCCGGCGGGATCGTGGCCCAGTGGCTTCAGGTGTACGAGACCAACGACCGGATCGTGGACATGGTGGTGAACACGTTCAGCTCGGTGTTCCCGTACGTCGGCGTCTGGCAGGCGGGCGGCGGCGATCTGCTGTTGGTCGGTTCCTTGACCCCAAAGAAGCCCGACCTGACGGCGTTTGAAGGCGGGTTTCGCGATCCCAAGGTGCGCGCAGACCTGGCCCGGGTGGGAGTGAAGGACCTGGCCACGCTCCTGATGCTGGAGCTCATTCCGCAGGGCGATGCGGCGTATCTTCCCGATGCCGAGCCCGAAACACCGGTCCACAGCGATTTCCATCCGGTGCTGGAATACGCGGCGCAGCAGGCGTTTTTCCAGCGCGGCGGCGCGACCAAGCTGCTGGAGCTGTCCGAGCCCCGGCAGCGGCGTCCGCGCATGCTGCTGAACCAGGTCCGGCCGCCCTCCGAGATGGGCGCTGCCGACTTCGCCTCGGCCGCCCAACTGTTCCGCGTTTCCTCCATTCCGGATCCCGTCGTGTTCCGCTCCCAGGTGTGGCGCTGGCTGGACCTCGGCGCCACCAATGCGGAGCCGCTGGCACTGCTCATTTCCCTCGACGCCCAGGTGCCGCAGCGCGATCTGATGGCCTCGTCGCTGGGGATCCGTCCCGAGTTTCGGAAGGTCCGGGAGCAGAAGAACGTCGTGCTGATGCGGGAGCAAGCGGCGGCGCTCATGGACCGCCATCGCGCGCGCCGCTCCGCGTACTACCTTCCCGACACGGAGGAATTGGAGGCGGTTCTGAACGCCCTGATCGAGACCGACACCGCCCAGCGGCGCACCCACCGGGCGCGGCTGGCCGAGGTGTTGTGGGACCGCGGGGAGGAGGACGCGTTCCTGGCCATGGCGCGGAAGACGTTCGCCGGATCGAAGGACGATGAGAGTTCGCGGGAGTTCGAATTGGACGTCCGCGCACCGCGGCAGGTGATCGCCCGGATGCTGCTGCTCTTTGAAAAGCGCGGCGAACTGCCGACAGCGGTGCAGGTGGTGAAGGAGTCGGCCCAGAACGGGTTCCTCGGCGTCAAGGCCCGCTATCGGGAGCCCCTGCTGGAATACCATGCGCGGCGCATCCTGGGTTCGATGATGCCCGAGGCGAAGGCCGCGCCATGAGCGCCTCTTCCGAACCGCCCGCGCCCGAGGCGGCCCTCTTTCGCTCGCTGCCTCCGGTGCTGCTAGCGTCGCGGTCGCCGCGACGGGTCGAGCTGTTGCGCCGCATCCTGCCCGGATTCGTCACGGTGCCCTCCAATGCCGTCGAACTGGAAGACGGCTCGCTCGGCGCCCGGCGTCTCTGCGAGCTGAACGCCCAGCGGAAGGCGCTGGCGCTGTCGGAACGATTTCCCGACCACCTGGTCATCGGCGCGGACACCCTGGTGTTCCTGGACGGCGGCCCGCTGTCCAAACCCGCCGATCTCGACGCGGCGCGCGCGATGCTGGGCCGGCTCTCGGGGCGCGTCCACGAGGTGGTGACCGGGGTCTGTCTGGTGCTCGCACGTGCCAGCCGCATGCGGCTGCTTTCGGAGGTCAGCTACGTGAAATTCCGCACCCTCGACGAGCCCACCATCCGCGAGTACCTCGGCCGAGTGGACGTCCTCGACAAGGCGGGAGCCTACGCGGTTCAGGAGCACGGCGAACTGATCATCGAGCGCGTGGAAGGTTCCCTGAGCAACGTCGTGGGTCTCCCGGTGGAGGCCCTGCGTGCCGCCCTTGAGCGCTGGTGACCCGGCCGCCAGCGGCGGGAGCGGGGAAAATAAGCCGCGATTTCCGGTAACGCCGCCGGAAAAACGCTTCTGGGGGGAGTGAAAAGGAACTACCAACCATGAAAACCGCCTCCATGCCCCCCAATCCCTGTCCCCGCTGTGGCCAGCCGTTGCCCGGCGGCGGACTGGGCCGCCTGTGTCCGTCGTGCCTCCTCGCCCAGGGGGCAAAGAACGAGGCCGAAAACGGATTCAAGCCGCCGGCCCTGGAAGATCTGGGGCGCTGGTTTCCGCAGTTGGAACTTCTGGGACTCTTGGGGGCCGGCGGCATGGGCGCGGTGTACAAAGCCCGCCAGCCGGGTCTGGATCGAGTCGTGGCCCTGAAGATTGTGCCCACCGCCGGGGTCGGATGGGCCCATTTCGCGGAACGCTTCAATCGCGAGGCCCGAGCCCTCGCCCGCCTCAGCCATCCCCACATCGTCTCGGTTCACGAGTTCGGGCAGACCGGCGAGTACCACTATTTCATCATGGAGTTCGTGGACGGCTCCAATCTCCGCCAGCTGGAATCCGCGGGACGCCTCTCCCCGCGGGAGGCGCTGCAATTGATTCCGCAGATTTGCGACGCCTTGCAGTACGCGCACGACCAGGGGGTGGTTCATCGCGACATCAAACCGGAGAACGTCCTCGTGGACCGCAACGGCCGCGTCAAGATCGCCGACTTCGGACTCGCGAAGATCCTCGGACACAATACCGGATCGTCGCGGTTGACCGTGGAAGGCCAGGTCATGGGCACTCCGCACTACATGGCCCCCGAACAGATGGAACGCCCGCTCGCCGTGGACCATCGGGCGGACATCTATTCCCTCGGCGTGGTGATCTACGAGATGCTGACTGGCGATCTTCCCCTCGGAAAATTCTCGCCCCCCTCGCGCAAAGTGCAGGTGGATGTGCGTCTGGATGAAGTGGTCCTGCGCGCGTTGGAAAACGATCCCGCCTGCCGTTACCAGCGGGCCAGCGAGGTCAAATCGAAGGTCGAGATCATCGCCACCGGATCGGGAGACCCTCCGGCAGCGCCGGCGCCGGAACCTTCGCAACCGAGGGTCGTCCGATGGCAGGGATTTTCCTTCGTGATCGAGTGCGGCGGGAAGCGATGCCTTGACTGGAGGGAGATTGTTCGCGCCTGGGCCATTCTGTTCGGACTCCTGACCCTGGCATTGGGTGTGGTCTCGGCTGTCGCCGGACGTTCGCTGGGCGGCTGGCTGGGAATCATCGGGTGGATGAGCCTTGTCCCGCGGGCCGGCGCTGCGGCGCTCCTCGTCGGCTGGGGAGCCTGGCGATCGTGGTCGCGCCCCTGGGAGGAACCGATTCCGTATTCCAGCGACGGAACTCGAATCCTGTGTCCCTCCGTTCCCTGGTGGCGCGGCCGGCGCTGGGTCCTTTTCCTGGTATTCCTTTTCGCGACTTCCTGGACGCTTCGACAGCAACCCGAATGGGTTGCCGGAGCCAGGAACGCCCTGGGAATCCCCCGAGTCTCCGTGACCCAAGCCGCCCAGCGCGATCTCAATGCCGGATCGCTGGTGGCCCGGTTCTCCGGTGGCGAAAGGGTGGAGTTGCTCGCGGTGGGCTCCGGCGTCTCCGGGTCCAATGCGTGGTGGAATCCGGCGAACGGCAGGATCCCGTCTCACCGCTACGAGGTGCGTCCCGCCGTTGCCCTGCCAGGGGGAGATCCCGCTCCTGCCTACCTGGTGTTTCGCAGCGCGGGATTTCTCCCGGAGGCGGGAGAGGCGCATTACCAGGCGGATCCGTCCGCCAACTGTTCTTCGGGCGGGGAGGTTCGCCAGGATGGAATTCTGTTGCGCGCGGCCTGGCCGGTGGCGGTGGGATGGCCGGAAACCACGGAGCGGGGAAACCTGAAACTCGGATTCGGTCTGCAGCCATGGCGTTCCGTGGTCGTCCACCGCCCCTCCGGGGGAAGCACTTCGGTCCACCGCCGCCGCGGGGATCTCCCCTGGTCCGCCAGCCTGAATCACCTCGGGAACGAGTCAGGCGGCCTTGCAGTCACCATGGTCATTCACCCTCAAAATCCCGAATGGGAAACCCGTGTGGTGGCGGTGGATGCCCAGGGCAAACTCCACACCCATCATCACGCGTCGGGAAATCCGGGATCCGGGGGCGCCACCTGGACCTATGTATTCTCCGAGGTGTCGAAGGAACAAGTGGAGGAGATTCGATTCCAAGTCAGGCCGGTGGAATGGGCTGAGTTTCGAGATCTTCCGCTGAAGGCGTCCGCAGCCACGGGATTTTGAAACCTGCGACTGCGACTGCGAAGGTTTGACGAAGTCTTGGAACCCCAAGGGCCTTTCTGGAAACGATGAGTTCGTCCGAACCGCATGATTCCGGGACGCCGCGTGGCGACTATTTTGCCACCACCCGATGGACGATGGTGTTGGCGGCCGGGCGAAGGACCTCGCCGCAAGCGGAACACGCCCTCAACGAACTGTGCCAGACGTATTGGACGCCTCTGTATCTGTACGTCCGGCGTCAGGGGCATTCCAGGGAGGACGCCGAAGATTTCGTGCAGGCCTTCTTTGCCCGCCTCCTGGAGAATAATGGATTTGCCGGACTCCGCTCCGAACGCGGGCGTTTCCGCGCCTTCCTCCTGGCCTCCATCAAGCATTTCCTCGCCAACGAATGGGACCGTTCGCAGCGGCAGAAACGCGGGGGCGGAGCGCTGCATTTGTCGCTGGACTGGAAATCGGCGGAGGATCGGCTTTGTCCGGAACCCACTGACCTTCGAAGCCCGGACCGCGCCTTTGATCGGGATTGGGCGCTGGCTCTGCTGGAACGGGTCGTTTCGCGCCTGCGAGAGGAGTGCGCTGGAGAGGGAAAGGGCCCTCTGTTCGAAGCCGTATCGGAGTTTCTGATGCTGGGGGAGTCCGACACCCCTTACGCGCCGGCGGCCCAGCGACTCGGATTGACGGAAGGCGCGCTCCGAGTGGCGGTTTTTCGCCTGCGTCAAAGATATCGCGGGCTTCTCCAGAACGAGATCGCCCAGACCCTGGAAGACCCGGCGCTGGCAGCGGAGGAAATCCAATCCCTGCAGAGGGCCCTGCAATCATGAATTCCCCACGACGCACCGATCGGTCGGGACAGGAGTGTCCTGACGAAAGGACTGAAGGGCGGCTTCGTCGAACTGCCGGAGTTGTCGCTCGACCTCGCCGATGACCCAGTCGGGGGTCGAAGTGCCGGCGGTGATGCCCACGACGTCGTCCGGATGGAACCAGCCGGCGCGCAGATCGGCGGCGGTCCGGAGGTGGTGCACCCGGGCGCAATGGCGCCGGCAGGTCTCCACCAATTCGTGGGTATTGTTGCTGTTGGCGCCGCCAATCACGAGCACCACGTCGCAGTGTTGCGCCAGGTCCACCGCCGCCGCCTGGCGTTCCTTGGTCGGCCGGCAGACGGTGTCGCGCAGACGCACCTCCGCCTGGGGAAACCGCGCCCGGATCAGCGTGACGAGCTGCAGCACGCGGTCCACCGGTTGCGTGGTCTGGGCGACGACCCCGAACCGCGGCCGGGGCCGCATCCGGGCCACATCCTCCGGCGTGAGCACGATGTCGCATTCGGCCAGATCCTCGGTGAGCCCGTTGACCTCGACATGCCCGCGCTTGCCGATGATCACCGGATGGTAACCGGACGCCAGGAGCATCCGCAGCTCGCGATGGGCGTGATGGACCAGCGGGCAGGTGGCCTCGATCACCCGCCGGCCGGTGGCGCGGACGGCGGCCAGACGCTGATCGGAAGCGCCGTGGGCCGTGATGAGGATCGCCTGGGTGCGAACCGCCTCCGGCGAGTCGGCAAACTGGATGCCGTCTTCGCGCAAACGGCGCAGCACGTCTTCGTTATGCACCAGTTGCCCGAGGACGGTGATGGATTCGCGCCGCGCCGCGTCGCGGGCCAGCTCGATGGCGTCGCGCACGCCAAAGCACATGCCGAGATGAGAGGCGCGAAGGATTTTCATGGGAATGCAGCAGGAGGGGTGTGTCGTGGGGCGCGGACCCGATTCTGGGAGCCGGGCCGTACCGCCCCGTCCACTCCATCCTTCCAATTGTTGCATGCTTTGCAATACAAAGTGAAAGACTGCAACCCGCCGCCCGCGTTCATTCATAAGGGTCAAATCTCCGCTTTGGTCTGCCGGACGATCTGCTCCAGCAGTTCGACATAGCTGCGGAACGCCGCGCGACCGGCGGCCGTGAGCGAACAGGTCGTCAGGGGGCGGTTGTTCAGCACGGACTTGGTGACGCCGACATAGCCCGCTTGCTGCAGGGTCTTGATGTGCGTCGTCAGATTGCCGTCGGTCATGTTCAAGGTCTGCTTCAATTCGGTGAACGACAGGGCGGGCGTGGCGGCCAGCAGTGACATGATCGCCATCCGTCCCTTCTCGTGGATGACGCGATCCAGATTGAGAAACGGCTCCGGGTTCACTCGGCGGATTCCTTCTGCTCGGTCAGGTAGAGATACACGCCATACGCCTGGTGCAGCAGGCCGAAGAAGAATCCCATGAGCCCATGGGCCATCGGGCCCGGCGGCAGGTCTGGAATCGCCAGCGCGGCGAATAGCAATCCCCCCGTGATGACAAAGGTCCAACCGAGCATTCGGATGCCGCGCGGCAGAAAAAATCCCGCGGCGTGCAGGGCGCAGCCGTAGAGCACCACCCAGCCGAGCGGGAGCCAGAGCAGGCCGATGATGTTGCCGGCACCGGCGGGTTCCTTGGGAATGGCGGGCACCATCCACGCCAGCACGAGGCTGATCCACAGGCCGGCGACCAGGGGCGGCAGCGCGGCTTGAACGACTCGGCGGGCGGGCGGCGACCAGATCGGTTCCCCGGCCCGGATGGCCTGTCGCCGGACCAGCAGGAACGCCACGATGCCGGCCAGGGCGGCCACCGCGAGCCAGTAGAGAATGAACGGCCGCGGCTGCGTCACGTCGAGCTTCCAGCCCAGCGCAGCGGCGGCCAGCCCGAGGCAGCCCACGGTGATCATGATGGGAGCCAGGGCGCGCCGATAGACGGCCGCGCGTTCCATCAAAGTCCGAATGGTCTGGAGATTCCGGGCCGCCCAATCGCCGTTCATGGGCACGCACTTTTCATTGCAAAGTAAACCTGTCAAGCGGCTGCCGAACGGGGGCCAGCCTCCCTTCCCATCAAGGAATGAGGCACGAAGATCGAACTCCCCAAGGTCCCGGCGCTGCTCCCGGTTCAGGCATTCGTCCCGGAAGCGTCCGTACACCGTCTCCCAAGGGCCAAACTCTTTGGGGAGGAAACGCCACTGACATCTCGAACGCAGCACATAAAAGATGCCGTTGAGGATCTGGCGGGCCGGAGTGGGGGGCCTTTGGCTTTGGGCGCGGGCAGCAGCGATTCCAAAAGTTCCCATTGGGCGTCGGTCAAGTCACTCGGATAGATGATACTCTCCATTCACACAGAGTTCCCGATGACCTAGGTCAATCATTGTCCTACCCTCGGGCTATCCTCATTCTTAAAATAGGCTCTTCCCGGGACTCGAACCATAAGGCAACGGCTGTCTGATTTGTTCCACAGTTGAGTCGAACTGCGAGCCCTGGCCACCTTCGGGTGTGGTGGTTGGGGCTCGCTTTGCACCCCTTGAAACCAATGGCTCGGCGTTCAAGGAGGGGCTTTCTCCGTCGCATTCCAGCCTGGCTGCGAAGTCATCGGCAGTGAATCCATGGCGTGCTTTAGCGCGGAGCAAAACCTTCCCTCCAATCCTCTGGGGTCAAGCTCTTTACCCCACTTTGCCGCGCTGTGTGCCTGGAAGATCCGAAGGGTTCTCTTCCATGCGCTACCCCCCTCCGAGAAACGGGGCGGCGGGTCGCAACGTCGCGTCCAGAAACTTGAGCCCAACTGCAAGAGTCGCCTGAGACAACGATAATGCCGACGGAAGAAGCATTTAAAGCCTCCTCGCGTCGGCAAATATCTAAGCTTTGAAACGTGGGGGCGACGTGCTACGTGGAGGCGCAAGTCGTCCCCAAACCCATGACTGGCTTTGCTGATCTTGTCACCGCCAAAGAAGGCAGCAAGCGGGCCAGATCTCTGCGCCAATTTATTCTACCTGAAGGCGATAGAAGAGCTGCGAACTTCCCTCTAAGGACCCACTCCATTGTGCTGCACCCGGCTGAAGGAATAAAGGAGAGAACTCAGTTACCGGTGTCCAGGTCGTACAATCCTCACTTGCTTCGAGCGAATACCTGCGGCTTGCCGCATGGCTCCAACGAAGAGTGATATCGGAATCAGGTTCAACGCTGCTCGACACGCGCAACGTACTGGATGCCACGCGAGGGTTGGTTCCCGCGGCCAATTCCTGCGCATTGGTCAGTCCGTCACCATCGGTGTCATCACCCGCAGAAAAGCTCAACTGACCCAGGTAGAATTCCTCCCAATCATCCGGAAGACCGTCCGAATCAGAATCAGTTTGGCTGCTGGCAACAGCAACAATCTCAATCGTCGTTGGGTCATCAACGGTCACGTTGAAATGCGTAACAAAGTCGGGAAAAGCGGGTTGTCCGCTGTCACTGCCGTGGAAAGAGGATACCGCCAAGCGCAATTCGCCCGTATTCAGAGCATTTTGGACGTAGGCGAGGACGAAGGGATCATTCAGGTTGAGCTCGAAAGTGACTTTGGCACCCGCCGGAACGGGTTCTCCCGAAGCTGCGTCCAAAGTCCGGCCAATCGCAAACGGCCAAGCCTCAAACTGTGGGTAGAGTTCATTTGTTTTTCCGACATTATTGCTCACGTCCACCAAAGTTCCGCGTGTCCCCCAAGACACCGTGAACGCATTTCGTTGACCGGCCGCCGGACTGCCAAACGGTGAGCATTGCTCAAAACTGTTGACGTCAAACCCGTTGCGGAAACCCACTCCAAACATCTCGACCGGGTGGCCAGCGTCTGTGTCCGCCACATACTCAGGTGCGTCGCTGGCAAGGTAGCTGCGGTAGTCATCATGAGTCGGGTCATAGACGAAGAGATTGCCCCGGTTAATCGTGAGGGTAATCCGTGCGGAACGCACCAAATAATTGGCCGGCCCCCTGTTGGTTGGGATCGCACTCGCGGTACTCCAACCGAGAAGGTGTTGAGCATGTCTGGAGTCAACACCCGACTCGTCTCCAAAGGTTCCAAATACTGAACCGGCTGGGCGATCACATGGCGATGCATTGAAGGGATACATCCAGCGCTCTAAGGTGGGCAAAGTACTGCTGAAGAACAGCTCCGGGGCTACTTTGGCGTACTGGTCCCACGTGTCCAAAGTCATTGCATCGAAGCTCAAACTTGGTCCGGCCGCTTTGAAGAGAATCGCGTAGTTCGTAACGTTCAAGCCCGTCAAATTCCATTGCCAAAGGAGCGAAACACTTGCGCCAAGTGTGGTGCCTCGATCCCGCTCCAGCCTATAGTCGGGCGAGAGTGAATGTGGTCCCGCGTCGTCGGTATATGTGAGGACGACTGATCCGTAGTCCAACTCCGCGCCTAGTGTTCGGGCCTGGAGAACAACGGTGCCAAGCGGATAAAGTACCTGATCACTCAGTGTGAATTCGCTCAAATCGCCCGGGTTGTAAATGTTGAACGTTCCGGTGATGATGGCATTGGTGTCGCTTTGAGTGAGCACTGCACCCGAATTGGACCCTGGCTGGTCAGGCGTATTGCCTCCACCGAAGGCCGTGGTAAAGTTCTCCCAAAAGCCAGTATTGCTATTGGTGGAGCCTCGAAAAAAGGGAACACTGAAATTGTTGGTTCCTGCGGATGAGGAAGACATGGCCAGCAATTGCAGGACGACCAGATATAACCAAAGTTTGCTCATAAATGCTTGACCAATAATGAACAAATGGCCGGTTGCCGCTATCGGTAGATTGCAAAAGAGTGGAGTTGAATTGCTCCCGTGCGCGGAAGGCGGGTTCTCAGGAACGAGCGCCACGATTAACCGACAGCCTGAGCTGCTCCCTCCCAAGGCGACCGGACTGTCGGCCTGGATGAGTTGCTTTAGACTTGAAAATAGAGCCCCACGTTATTTGCTTATCGTCGGGCAATTCCCAATTCGAATCAATTCTGACCCTGCCCTCACGAAGAATCCCCAATCAACGGCGGCGACCCCCGTAACGGTGCTCTCATGCTTTAGCTGATTCACGTGAAGCATAGAAAATCGGTCCTGAGCAGCCAGCACAGTTGTTCTGCCCTTCTCTCCAAATAGGTACACTTGGTCCTCCGCGCCTATGGGAGAAGCCCAAACGCTCTCGCCAAGCCGTTCTTCGAAAAGGACCTCACCGCTTGCGGCTCTCAAGCAGCTCAGCACTCCACTGCTGCTCACAAAGTAGGCTCTTCCTCGGTGGACCAAAGGCGATGCGAATCCGCAAGTCGCGGTGTCGGAACGCCAAAGAATGGTTGGCTTCTCCGTCGCTCCGCTCTTCATGTCCAACGCAAGATTTGATCCTTTGCTGCTGGCTCCAATGATCAGGATGTCTTTGGCCAAAGTGGGGGACGGAACCGTGTTCTTCACTATCCCCGAAACCTCAAACTGAATCGTTCCGATTTCAGGATCATAGCCAGCCACTGTTCCACCACCGCTCAGAATCACGACGAAGGCATCGTGTCGCCGCGCAATCACGGGCGTTGTCCATGAGGTCCTGCCTTCGCGCGCGGCTTTCCAAAGCGTTGCGCCGGTCGTTCGGTCGAGCGCCAGCAAGCTCGAAGGACCGGCCTGATCGAGAGGTAAAAGCAGAGCTCGTTCAAATAGGACGGGCGAGCCACCCAATCCGTGATTGCTTTCAACCTTCGCTGTCGCCTCCGAGATGTTCCTTTTCCAGCGCAGCTTCCCGGTGTGGCTCAGAGCAAAGCAGTCACCGCTCTCAAAAAAGGCAAACACCCCGTCTGCATCTGCAACAGGTGTCGGCGCCGCCTGGCTGCGAGTATCCGACACGGCTTCCGGGTTGCTGGACTCGACAGAAAAGCGCCACACCTCCGCTCCCCGATCCAAGTCGAATGCCTGAACAATGAGCGTCTCCTTGCGGCCACCAGCAACGCTGGTGACGTAGGCCTGCTTGCCCCAGATAATCGGGGAAGATTGGCCAGAACCGGGCAGGACTACGCGCCATGCAATATGGTTGGTGTCCGACCACTCCAAGGGCAGGCCGCGGGCACTGGTGACACTCGTCCCGTCGCCGCGAAACCCGCTCCACTGCGAGGAAGCGGCGCAGGCGGCGGTAAACGCCGAGAGAAAAGCTGCCAGCTTTGAAAGACGTTGTTTCATTGAAACCACGTCAATGCCGCATTGTGACTGGTCAATCCGTATTCTTTGCCGGCAAAGAATCCTTTCAGGGCTTCTCGATGCCGCGCGATGCTGAGGTGATGCTGGCCGGCTTGTTCTGACGAGAACTGAATCAGGCCTTCGCCGTTGGCGGTGAGTTCCTGTTCTCGCTCGTCAGGTGTTCGTAGGATCGCCTTGATCCCCGGCAACGGTTCTCCCTTGAAGAAGACTCGCACCTCGCCCTTCGTACCCGTGGGCACCAAATCGAGCGTGAGAAGCGGTACCCCTGCGCCAGATCCTGCTGGCTGCCAGCGGGCATAAAAAATGGGCCGACGCCCCGGATTGCCCGGAGTCGTCATGACCGCGTACGTGGATTCCGCGCAGACAACGTCGGTGGGGGTGGCTCCAGCCAGGGAGAAGTGATTCTGCTTCTTTGCAACCGAAAGCACGGAGGGCGCGTTCGTCACGTAGGCAATGCTCACCGGCATCGAGAGCTCATCCAGATGTCCGGGAGATCTTTCGATGTTGCCGTCCAACTCTCCAAATCGAATCACCAGCTCTCCATTCAGCGGCTCGATCCAGACAGAGTGCGCCTGGCCTTCCGGTGCCAATTCGAGGAGGAGCAGGCAAAGCGTGGCCACAAAGACTGCGAGAGAACCGGACGAGTTCATGAGATGGAATCTTTATGGAGTGGCTTGGCCAAGGGCAACCACAGTAAGCGCTGGCGTTACGAGTTCAAGGTCGCTGCGCTTCCCCTCATCATCCTCGCCTCCGGCAACTATGAGCTGAGTTTCCCCCGCTGGAACAAGCCTGTGGAAGAAGCGCGGATGCTGAAGGCTGCCGGCCAGCTTCCACGAATTTCCATCGGAGGAAAGACAATACACATCTCCCTTCTTGCCGCTCCAAAAAAGGCGTCCGTTCTGTGCAATGGCTGAACTTCCAAAACCCTTGAGCGGTCCATCGGGCAATTCGGGTCCTTTTGTCCACTTTCCGGATCGGACGTCGTAGATATCAACCTCGCGGGAAGGCTTGTTCTCCGAAGTCATACCGCCGAGAAAGTAGATTTTGCTGCCCAACGCAGCCGCTGCAAGGGCTCGCCGTTTGAAAGGCTGCGGAATTTCACGCCACTCGGCCTTGGTTTGAGAAACATCCAACTCCAGCAGCGTGTCGCTCCACACCGACCTGTTTGTGCCCCCCGGCATCGTCCACCCGCCTCCCACATACAACTTTGAACCAACCAAAGCTGAATCATGGCTGGATCTTGCCATGGGCAATGGGATCAATGACTCCCACTTGCCGTGCACTACATCGTAGCGCTCCACGGTAGTCTTGGAACGAAGGTCGGCCTTCTCACCTCTGTGATTCTGCGCGGCCATTCCACCGACCCGATACACATACTGCTCATCCGCGAGCAACGACGCTCCCTGCGCTGGATCCGAGGATGGCAGCGGCTCCCACGGCGTCCCCTGGGTGAGATCCATCCGGTGGAAGGATCCGGACACTTCCTCAATACAGTACTGATGCCGCTCACCTTTGTGGCCGCCAAAGACGTAAATCCAACCGTTTTCAGTTGTGGCTCCGAAACTGGTAACGGCTTCTGGCATGGGCGCGAGATTCGCTGCGACAACGACCCGCTTCTTTCCAGCTTGAGTTGCGCATCCCGCTACGATCAGTAGAGCCACGCATAGCGGTAAAATCGAGTTGGGTGTCATAATTTTTTATTGAGCTGGCTTGAGGGTGAAGTCTGCATTGTCTGCTGTATTGCACCAAAATCGCATATCTTGCTGCTGGGTGAGACTGAGAGTTTCGACATGGCCATCAATCATGGCAGAGACCGCTCGCTTTTCGAAACGGGGTGCGACAAAACCCCAACTCTTTGGGCCGTTTTCGGGTGGCCACTGTGTCTCCCATTTTCGGTCCGTGAGAAACGGCGGTGTCACTTGGTAATAGCCATTCGCATCAGGCCCGGTCAGCGCAGATCGAGCTGAGATGAATGACATCAAGACTGAAGGATTGCGAATGTCGGACAACTTCAGCACAACAGTCCCGGAGCCAAAGCGTTGATTGGCTGCAGGAGCAGGAAACTCCGTTTCGTTCCCGCCAATAAAGTACGAGTTGATTCCGAGGGAGGGATAGACACTGACAGCATAGACGTAACTTCCACGATCCAGACGGCGCAATTGCCGAAGCTTGGCGCGGTTGTCTGCACAATAGATCAACTCCATGGACTGGGCGAGGTATGGAGACAGCCGCCACGGGTAGCGTGCGTTGATTGGGAATCCGAGTACCTCACCGCGGTCGTCCCGCGCCTCGGTATCGGTGACGTATCCTGGGAACACCGAATCGCGATGCTCGTCGCTGTAAAGCTGCGTGGCCAAGAGCAACTGCCTTCCAGACGACATTTCTTCCACCATGAGCGCCTTGCGCTTGGCGCGGCCCAGAGCCGGCATCAGCAATGAGGCAAGGATGGCGATGATGGCGATGACGACAAGGAGCTCGATCAACGTGAATCCATTTCTCCTGCTGCATTTGGAGCAAACCCACCGCATTCTGGTTAGTGTCTATCCGACAAGCCGAATCGCCGCGACCGGGGGATTGCTTCTTTCTGTCGGACACTTGCGTCGCTGGCGGAATGGGTTCGAGCATTGGCAAATCTGCCACAGTCCGGAACGGCTTTAGGGTTAATGCCTTTCGGGAAATGGCCGGTCCCCCTGCAAATGTCCGACCCTGTGTGGGAAAGAGGGGGGATGAAAGAAAGTCCATAGCGCGTGGCCGCCGCGGCGCCCGTTCGGATTCCAGCGGCTTCCTGGCCGCCTTCTGGGAATGCGTCGGCCCGGACCGGTTCACCTCCCCCGACGCCGTGGCCGCCAGCCTCCCCCTCCCCCAGGGTCTCCCCGGCGCGTCTCACCGGCATCTCCCGCATCAGGGTCAGCGCGAAGGCTTCGAAGTCCCGGATGAAATGCTTTCCCTTCCCCTCCCACGGAGCCGGCACCGTCCACACCTTGCCGCAGCGCTTGCACCGGGTCCGGGCAGGGCGCAGAGGATCCCGGTCCGCTTGCCAAAGGCGTCGAGGTGTCGCCACGTCCGCGGCTCAGCATGGTCATGACACCCCACCCCACTGGGGTCTCGCACAGCGAAGGCTCGGCCAAGGCTTTTCTGTCTCCCGCACCACGACCAAGAATCTCTCCGCCGGCCCGGTCTCATACTCCGCCGCGACCACCGCCCACCGCTCGTCCAGTTGCAACAACCCGGCGAATGCCTTTTCGGGAATCATCTCCCCGCCATTCTATCTACCCATCCAGCCACGGAAAACAGCGAAGAACCGTATCCGTCTTGGGAACTGCGTCTAGGCGAAGCGGTGGCCGAACGCGCAAGCTGGGGCCATGGGATCGACACGGAAGCAGCGGCGTCGTTTTAGACCTGAGGAACGAGAACAACTTTTGGCGGC
>Ga0268299_1000639_pt1 | contig 96493 bp, 70 predicted proteins | sample NOBtaG_FD_193484 | JGI IMG/M metagenome (GOLD analysis project Ga0268299, IMG submission 193484) | Activated sludge microbial communities from bioreactor in Nijmegen, Gelderland, Netherland - NOB reactor | ecosystem: Engineered > Bioreactor > Aerobic > Activated sludge | place: Netherlands...
TCGGCCGTCTTTCTGGCCCCCAACGCTCTCGTATTCCATTCGATCGCGTCATCCAGAAGGCGTCTCCGCAGGGCATGTTCCATCCCTTCCGCCGGGGACGGCGCACGTTTCACCAACTCGGCGAATTGTGAATTTTCGAAAATGAGAAGGCCTCGGCAGACGAAACAGAGGCCGCCGTGGATACAATCGCTCAGCCAGGCCAGCACCTCGGCGGCGGCGAGTTCCGCCCCGACCGGCTTTGAGACTTTGGAACGGCTGCGATGGGTAGACGCCATGATGGTTGCGCTTGCTGGAACAGACCGAGCTTGGTCCCGCACGTTCAGACATACCGGGGCACGAGCCCGCATGACTCAAGAACACTTCTGCTGTGCTTGCCGATCTGCTGTTCCGCCAAGCCTGCAGACGGCTGGTTCGCCCCGGCGGGTCACCACCCATCGCGGGTGACCTCCCCATCCGGAGGCCTGCTACTGACCCACGAAATGGTCGCGCCGCGTCACCGCGACATCACTGACGAACATGGCGCCGGAGTGTTTGTGAAAGAGCGGCCCCAATCCCGCCAGAATCGGCTCGATGCGCTCTTCCGGCACAACGGTAAACACGATCACCTGGCTGCTGGTATCGTCGAACAGCAAGTGTCCTTCATGGAACCCGTGATGTCCCTTACCCGAGACGTTGTTGATGATCGTGTAGCCGGTAGCGCCGACTCGATCGAGCAAGTTCGTCACAAGTTTGAGATGCTCGCCCTCGACCACGATGCGGATTTCCTTCATCGGATGCAACGTCAACATACTGCCGCCCCCTTCCTCCCCTTCGGTTCTGCCGCCTCACTCTCAGTCGTACGCGCCCACATGATTCATACACACTGCTGCTGTACTCGCCGATTCACTGCTACGACGGGCCTTCGGCCGGCAGGCTCGCCCCACAATGCCCGGTTACGGACGTGATGTCGCTGCGTCTTGTTGCGGGGACACAGGCGCGATCACCTGATCGGCCCTCCGTCCGGGATCCGTGTCGCACGTCCCTTGCCCGTTCACTCCGCCGACAGGAACCGGCCCTCGGTCGGGCTCCACCGTAACCGGCTGCCAACCCTGCATGATGTCAAAGTGATAAAATATCGCCTCCTTCGGCTCGCACACCACCAGCGTCACCCACTCATTCTGAAACAACCGTTCGAGACCGGGATGTCTCGCGATCACCGACTCGACGCGCGCGCGCGGGGCCTCGATTACCGCAAGGAGCCGCATCGGCTCATGATAGGGACACGGTCCATCCAGCACAGTTTGCGCCGGCAGACCCAGCCGAAGGTCGCTGCTCGCTCCGGTCATGACCCCTACCCGCCCGACGATGTTGTGATACACCTTGCTTCCGCTACCGTAGACCTCATTGTCGACCGTCGAGAAATAGTGCTCCATATTGATCCATTGCGCCACGATCAACGGGGCGGTCATGATAGCTTCTAAGAGTTTGCCCGAGTCGTCCTGCCGGTAGTCGTACGAATGAAGGAAGGCCCGCCCTTGGAGGTTCAAGGGGCGCGTGAGATCCCGCCGCCCGATGATCAGCAGGTTGTTCTTCGACAGCCCCCATTCTGGACGGACCTGGGCCCAGTCGACGCTTCTCCGGCTGGCACTGACCGAGGGATCTTTGCGTTTCGCCGGCACGACCGGTCCGTCCAAAGCCAGGCCCCGTTCATGAGCCGCCTGATCGCCGGCCTCTTGAAGATCGTCCAGCAGCCGCACCAGGTCCTTGCGATGGGTGGCCGGCACATCTTCTAAGTCGACGATGCGGACATCATTTCGGGTCGTGTCGTGTTGCGCGGCCACAAAATGCGTATCGCCTGGAATCTTGATACCACGGGACTCCAACACCTTGCGCACGGCCTGATTGTTGGCCATCGCCGCAAAGGCGCGCGCGTTGGGGAGGCCGCTGTTGCCTCCGCAGGCGCCGCAGTCCAGCGCAGATTCGTAGGGATTGTTGTCCGACGTGCTGCCGTGGGAACACATCACGACCAGCCGTGCAAACCCCGACGTGAATCCCATCAGCCGAAGCGCCGCCTCCACGCCATAGGCCTGCTCAGATACGGAGAATCCATGTTGGGTGATGCGCTGCAGCCGGGAAGACAGGCCCCGAGGGGTCAGCGTGTATTCACGACGGAACCGTTCGTACAGGGCCTCGACCTGGGCAACGGACATTCCGAGGCTGGCGGCGACGTCCTGACTACTCCGATCATCCTGATGCTCCATGACCCCGAGCCGGATGTTATCGATCAACGACGGGGTGATTGCGGACCCGAGTTCGGGAAACTCCTGCCGCAGCGCGGCGCGAATGGCCGCACGCTGCTCCACCGCCACCATTTCCTGCGCCTCTTCGCGGCTCAATTTGTCGATCGTCAGCGTGGTCGCCAACGGCGGCAGCCACAACCCCTTCACCCAGGTCGTGACGCGGTGATACCAGAGAGGGAAGAGGGTTTTCCCGAAAAACGGCACGCTGAAAAACCACCCCAGCGCTTCCACCATGACGTAGGGGGTAATGACGTTTTCCTTGAGATCATGCAGCAGATGCTGGCCGGCATGGCTCAGCTTGGCGAAGAGCCGATGCCGGCTCGCCGCCGTTCCATGGTAACTTCGAGGAATCTCGCGGATATGATTCTTCGGCTTCAACAGCACGGGCGCGTGCGTCACCGGAAGTTCTTCCCCGAAAGCCTGATACTTCACGGGAATGCCGAAAAACCCGGCCACGCCCAACGTCTCATACCCGCCGAGTTGTTCGAGGTGCCGGCGAAACACTTCGGAGCGCACGTCGATACAGAACACCATTTGTGCGAGAGGACGCGCAGGAGCACCGGCTGCCGCGCGCCCGTCACTCTCCCGCAGCTGCCTCGCCACTCCGCTCAACTGCCCGACCACATCCACACGTTGTCGTGTTTCAAACGCTTCCAACCAGCGTTGGCTCTGTTGTCCGGCAGGAAACCCGTCCAACCAGTTCAGGACCGTGAGCACCTCCGAAGGTGACGACTGGGTGATCAACCCGGGATCGACGCCTAGGGCGGCGGCGAGGGCCGAGAGTCGGCGAGCATCTCGTCGACACATATCAGCATGGCGCGCCCCGGTAGTCCGGTCATAGATCTGCCGTCCAAAGTCATTCCACTCCTCCTGCGTGGCCTTCCGATGTTGTCGCTGCCACGTCTGTACCTCGTCGGTCACCGCTCCCGCCAGTCCCCCGTCCACCAACTTTCGCCTCAGCCAATGGCTATACGGCGCCTGCTCGATGTGGCCACGGATGGCGTCAACCTGTCCCGCGATACTCAGCTGTTTCCGGCAATGCAGGTCGACGAATTCCCGTTCGTAGAACAATCGCACGGCCAGATACTTCACGAGATCGATGGGATACCGTGTCTGCCACGGGTAATGCGGCTCTTCCGATCGCCACTTGATGTACCCCGTCCACCCGGGCAGGGCGGCCAGGTGCAGGGCGAAATACGCCTCCCACACAGGCTTGGGGATGCCCATCGCAGCCAGGCTATGAAGGACTCCCTCTTCCGGTCGATCATCCATGGCGTCGATTTTTTGTGCAGCATCCCTCACGCCCAGCAACCGGAGGCCGGCATCGTACCGGGCCAAACGTTTCCATGCGCGGTAAAACGTATGCTGCCGCTCCGGCATGACCCAGGACGCTTCCCCCTCATCCAGAAACACTCCGCACCATTTCACCATCTGCTCGTTGATGTCCGACACGATCGACGTCCCCAACGTGCGATCGCACCAGCCGGACAAGGTCTCCTGCGAGCACAGATCGAGTGGTTCCCACGGGAGGGGCGACTCCGGCTGAATGGTCCTGGTGTCGCCGACCGATTCAGTGAGCCAGGCGGCGATGTGATCCGTCGCCTCATCGGTGACCGGCGACCCGGCGGCCGGATCGGTGAGCCCATGCATCATGGACAACCGCAGCGCCTCCAGATGCGATAATGAGCGACCGGCAAACGTCACCTGGCGATCCCCGGCAAGCTGAGTCAGCACCTGCGTCACATCTTCAGGACGGATGCGGCCCTCGGCAACATAGCGGCGATAGATCGTACTCGGAAGATGGCCCTTGCCCCCGAGGAGTTGTTCACCACGTTTCACGGCTTGATCGAAGGGAAGCTCTTCCATGCCATGCAAGGGGTTATGGTGGATGAACGTGCGCATGGGCCAGTAGGAGGCGATGGCCTCCCCCGCCAGTTCCACGTGAGACCGCAATTCCATCCGCTCTGCATCGGTGAAAATGCGTCGTTCAAGTGCCATGCATCGACTCCATTGCGATCAGCGCCCCGGGAAACTACCGGCGGAACGCGGCTCGACCGATCATGCGAACCAGATCCTCGACATACAGGCCGTTCAGAAACATGACATAGCCCCTTGCGCGCAACTGCTCCATCCACGCCGGCATCAACAACGTGACACCTTTGGCCTTCCCGTAAATCATCCCCCATGCCGCGAGAATCAGCATCACCACCAAACCCACCACCGCGTCAAATAACGAACGATTCCACTCGGCGGCACGCATAAAGCCCGCCGCGGTATCGTGGGTCGGATACAGGAAATGGGTAAACGCTTCCCCGGCCCAGAGATAGGTCAGGCCGATAAACGCCAAGGCTCCCAGCATGGTCAATGAGACGGTCCAGGAGGCCCCGGTGTGAAGCCGGTACAACGTGAACATCGCTTGCGACGTCGTGACCCACCCGAAGAACAGGAAGATCACCGCCCCCTGCGCGTCCTGCAAGGGGATACTCACGACCCCGTGCGCAACGAGCAGGATCACCAACGGCAGTACCAGAGTCGCCACCAGGCCGGTCGTCCAGGTCATGGGTGAAAAACTATGGGCCTCATCCACCTGCGCAGCCGGGGGCAATTTGAATTCCTTTCTCGCCTTATGAATGACCGAACCGGAATTGAGAAACAGCGTGGCCTTGAACAGGCCGTGGGCGCAGAGATGGAAGACCGCCAGGGCAAAGGCACCCAACCCGCACTCCATGACCATATACCCCATCTGTCCCATGGTCGAGTAGACGAGCCGGCGCTTCACGCTGGTTTGCGTCAGCATCGCGGTGGCGCCGATCAAGGCCGTCACGCCGCCGATCACAAACATCAGATGGAGAGTCGTGGGGGCCAACCCGAACAGCGGGGCAAGGCGATTGACCAGAAAGCCGCCGGCGTTCACGATCCCTGCGTGCATCAAGGCGGATACCGGCGTGGGCGCCTCGATCGTGCCGATGAGCCATAAATGGAACGGAAACTGGGCCGATTTCGTCATGACCGATACCAGGAACAACAGGGTCGCGACCAGGGCGACATCCAGGTCCGTGTGCCAGCCGGGCCAAAGGGTGAGCGTCGCGGGGCCTGCCTGTAAGCGGGCGAACAGATCCGTCAGATCCAGGGTCCCGGTCGCTCCATAGAGCGCCATCAGGGCCAGGAGAAACGCGGCATCGCCGAGCGCCTGCACCCAGAAGGTCATTCGTCCCGCTTCTCTGGCCGGACGACTTGCCGGGTTACACACCAGCAATGACGCCAGCAGCCACGTCACCAAATGCCAACAGACGAAGATCCAGAACAGATTGCCGCTACTGACCAGACTCAGCAGGACAGAGGTCAGCCCCCCCAGAAACGCGAAAAACCGGATGTAGCCCGCGTCCCCTACCATGTAGCGCTCGGAATACACATGAATGATCAGGCTGACCAGGCTGATCAGCATCATCATGACTCCGGCCAGGCGATCGATGAGAATCGTATAGGACAACGCTCCGGCAGGCGCACCCAGGATCGTGAGGCGGATCGGGTCTCCATAGAGCACGAAAGCAAGGGTGACGAGCGAGGTCAACGCCGAACACCAGAGCGCCCCGATGCCGAGGCGAGAAACCCTCTCACCCATCTCACGATGGAACAGGGCGATCAGCAGCGTGCCCAGCAGGGGCGCAAAGATCGTGATCAGTGGAACAATACCATCCATGGCACAGGGACCTCCCAGGCAGGAATACTTTGCACGAGGGCATCAGCAAGAACAGGGCCCAGGACCAGGCGGACACGAAACCCGATGAAATGCGGAAAGCGATGGAATCAACCGGCTGCCGGTCCGGATGGGCGAAAGCCCTCTGCCATGAGCCACGTGCGTCCACGCACACCCGTGCATATGCGCACGACCAGCGCACCAAAATCAAGGAGAGGACGAAACAGGGCGATGAACAGCCCCTGCGGGGGAACAGGGGGACAGGCGAGGTTGGCCATCGATCCCCACTGGCAGAACGAAGGAATAGATGTCGCGCTCCTGAACGATGCGACCCTATGGACGGTTCCAGCCGCGGCTTGATGTGTTTCGTTCCCTATGATAGCGTCTACTTAGAAAATTATGTCCGCCCAATCGATTCACAACAGACCTCTCCGACTCGATCACCTGCTTCGCGCATGGGCCGTGCTCTGGCTATTGGCCTTGCCGCTCTTCCATATCCATCCCGAGACGGATCCTCATCATGGTGAAGCCGGTCACATCCACGCTGCTGCCGTGCACACGGTCTTTTCAGCCGACCTCGAGGCCGAATTCGGGGGCCATCAGGATGCCCATCACCATGCTTCTGGCACAGAATCGGGGCCGGCGCTCTCGGCTGAAACCCCACATGCCTGGAACCCTGACCCCGAACTTAGCTTCTCCCTGTTGAACGATGCCACGGACCGCAAGCTCGTCAAGCCGCTGTTCACGCATCTGCTGTTCGTCGCCCGACACTTCCTCCCCCCGCCTGAGCGCCGTGGCCAAACGGTGGAACAGAGCGATCCGACCGCTGCATTCCCCCTTCTCGTTTCAAACATTCCTGTGCGTGCACCGCCTGCTCCACTCGTCGGTTAACTCCCGTCCCTTCTAACACCTATATCCTGCTCGCATCCGCCCACCGGCGCGGGCTTTTCCTGTTGAGCGGGATGGCCCGATTGCGAACAGAGGAGGCGCCCGATGTTTGCTCGACTCGTCATGTCCATTGTCTGCATGAGCCTGACCACCTTCCCCTTTACGGGTGGCAACGTGGCCGGGGCTGAAGCGCCACGCATCACCGCCCATTCCTTGCCCGATATTCTCACGCTGGCCGTGCAGCACAACCCCACCCTGGCCGGAGCCGAGGGGTTCGTCAAACAGAGCCAGGGGCAGCAGATCGCGGCCGGCGCCTATCCCAATCCCTCCCTCACCGGTATTGCCGGTCGAGGCGCGATCCGTGACCCGAGTACCGGCACGCATGTGACCGAACGAACCTTCACCGTGGAACAACCCCTTGAATGGGCAGGAAAACGCCAGGCCCGGCAGGACGCCGCCGATGCGGGGATGGCCGGGGCCAACGCCGCCCTGGAAGACGCCCGTCTCTCGTTGCTTGCCGATGTGAAAATCGCGTTTTATCACCTTCTGTTCGGTCAACGTGATGTCGAACTGGCCACCCAGAATGTCACAAATGTGGAAGAGGTCTTACGCACCGTGCAGGCGCGCGTGGCGGCCGGCGAGGCTACGTCATTCGACAGTTTGAAAGCCGAGGTCGAAGTGCAGAAGGCGAAGAAGGAAGTGGCCCGGGCGACCAGTGCGTTGCTGGTGGCCAAGGCGCGGCTGAATGCGCTCACTGCCGGATCGCTCGGCAAGGACTTTTCCGTTCAAGGCGACTTTGACAAACCGAAGCCAGGGCTCAACGCAGACGGATTGGCGGCACAGGCGTTGGCACAACACCCGGCCATTCGACGTGTCGGCAAACTACAGGAGCAGGCCGAGCACACGTTGCGCTTCGAGCGCGAGGCCCGTGTGCCCAATGTGAGCGTGATCGGCAGCTACCATCGCGAGGCGGGCGATGAATCCGTCACGGCGGGACTGGCCGTGCCCCTACCGCTGTGGTACCGGCGACAAGGCGAGATTCAATCCGCACTCGGCGCCAAGCATCGCGCCGACGCGGAACGGGTGCGGGCAAAACAGGAATTGGAACAGGCCATCATCCAACATACCCAGGAGGTGCGCACGGCGCAGGAGCAGCTCTCGCTCTTCGAAACCGGTTTGCTGAAACAGTCCGAGCAGACGCTGACGCTGGCACGAACGAGTTTCCGGCATGGGGCAGCCAGCCTCCTGGACGTGCTGGACGCGCAGCGGGTGTTCCGGCAGACGCAGCTCGAATATGCCCAGGTGCGAGCCGACCTCTCCATCGCGTTCGCCCGCTTGGAGCGCGCGCTAGGCACTGCACTATGAACGCGACCCGGATTGAACGGAACAATCGGGGTGCTGCGATGAAACGACGCGTCACGACGATCGGCCTCTTGCCCACGCTACTGTGCCTTATCTCAGCCTGTAGCGATCAGGGAGTGCAGCCTGCCAAACCAGCCACAAGCAGTGATACACCAACCGTCGCCAGCAGTAGCACATCCATTCATCCTCCGCCGGCCGTGCAGGCTCGCCTCCGCACCGAGCCGGCCGCCCTACGGGCCGTACCCGAACTCGTCACCGCTCCCGGGGAAGTGGCGCTCGATCTGAAACAGGTGGCCAAGATTACGTCCCGCATCGGCGGACAGGTTGAACGCATCCATGTGCAACTGGGCGATCGAGTGAAAAAGGGCCAGCCGCTGATCGCCATCGGCAGCCTGCAGCTCGATCAGTTGATCGAGGAATACCTCGTCGGAAAAGCCCAAGCCGATGTGGCGGAAAATAGCTTTCGCCGGACGGAAAAACTGCGCGCGGACGACATCGTCACAGAACGGAAACTGATCGAGGACAAGGGCCTGTATCTCGAAACACAGGCACGGTTCCAACACATTCGCGAGAAACTCACCAACATGGGGGTCTCCACGGCCCAACTTGACCGTGGACAACACGAAGACCGGCATCTCTATACCCTCACAGCCCCCATTGCGGGCACCGTGGTCACCCAAAGCGCGGTGCGAGGACAGGGAGTCGGCCCCGGCGACGAGTTGTTCGATGTCGTCGATACCGGTCGTGTCTGGGTCTTTGCCAACCTGCCCATCGAACAGGCTCGTAAGTTCAAGGAAGGTGATTCCGGCACCATTACACCAAAGGGCGGAGAGGCCGTCGTCGCACCACTCACGTACCTTGCGCCGATTGTGGACGAGACGACCAGGACCATTCGCGTGCGATTCGAAGTGGCAAATCCCACCGGACAGTTAAAACCACGCGAATATGTCGAGGTGGCGCTCGGTTGGTCCGGATCACCGGTGGTCACCGTGCCCGTCAGCGCAATCACGACCATCGAAAAAACCCGCGGGCTCTTCCTCGAATCCGAAGGCGGCTATACCTTTCTGCCGATCGAGACAGGCCGTGAGGGGGGCGGGTGGATCGAAATCCGGCGCGGCGTGAAGGAAGGCGATCGTGTCGTCAGCGACGGTGTGTTCGATCTGAAAAATGTGCTCTTGAAGGAACACATCGGGGCTGGTGAATGAGGCGCGCATGAATCACCTGCTGACGTTTTCGCTTCGCTACCGGTTCTTTACGCTCGTGGCGATCGCCGTCGTGATGGCCGCCGGACTCTGGTCGTTCGCGCACCTGACGATCGATGCGGTCCCCGACCTGACCCCGGTCCAAGTGCAAATTCTTACGCATGCGCCGGCGCTGGGGCCGGTCGAGGTGGAACAATTCGTCACCTTTCCGATCGAAGCCTCAGTGAACGGTCTGCCGGCCCTACGCGAGTTACGATCCATCTCACGGTACGGACTCTCCGCCGTGACGGCCATCTTCGACGATCGCACAGACATTTACAGAGCCAGGCAGTTCGTTGCGGAACGGTTGGCACAGGCGATCGAACGCATTCCGGCAGAATATGGCCGCCCGATGATGGGGCCGCTCACCACCGGGTTGGGGGAGGTGTATCAATTCACGGTGAAAGGCGAGGGCTATAGCCCGATGGCCCTGCGAACGCTCCTCCAGTGGGACATCGGCATGAAATTGCGTGCGGTGCCCGGCGTGGTGGACGTCAACATCTGGGGGGGCGAGCCGCAACAGTTCCACGTCGTCGTCGATCCGTCGAAGTTGTTGTCCTTCAAGTTGTCCCTGAAACAGGTGTTCGGCGCCTTGCAGCGCAACAACGCCATTGCCGGCGGCGGGTACATCGAACACCAACGCGAACAATTGTTGATCCGTGGAGAAGCCCTCGCCACCCGGGTCGGCGATCTGGCTCGGATCGTCGTGGCCCATGGACCAGGCGGCGTGCCCATCTACATCGAGGATCTCGCCGAGGTAAAGGAGGGATCGGCGCTCAGAGTCGGGGCTGCCACGGCCATGGGTGAAGGCGAGACCGTGATCGGCATGGTGCAAATGCTCGCCGGGGAAAATGCCCAGGACGTGGTCACTCGCGTGAAGGCGCGGGTACGGGAGATTCAAGCCACCCTCCCCGCCGGCGTGACCATTGCCCCCTACTACGACCGCACCATCTTCGTCTCGAAGGTCATGCAGACCGTCCGGAACAACTTGCTGGAAGGGGGACTGCTGGTCATCGCCGTCCTGTTCCTGTTTCTCGGCGACCTGCGGGCAGGCCTCATCGTGGCCGCCGCCATTCCCCTCTCCATGCTGATCGCGTTCATCGGCATGATGCAGGCGGGGCTCTCGGGCAATCTCATGAGCCTCGGCGCGATCGACTTCGGACTCCTCGTCGACGGCTCCGTCGTGATGATCGACAACATTCTCCGACGATTGGCCGAAAAACCGACGGTGACCCGCGAAGCACGGTTGACCGACGTGTTGGCTGCCGGTCAAGAGGTTCTGCGGCCGATGACGCTCGCCGTGACGATCATCATCCTCGTGTACGTGCCGATCTTGGCGCTCACCGGTATTGAGGGGAAAATGTTCCGCCCGATGGCCGTCACGGTCATCATGGCCTTAGCAGGATCCCTCCTTCTCGCCTTGACGGTCACGCCCTTGTTGTCCTTCTGGTTTTTGCGGGCGACACCCGACGGAGAGGCCACAGTCGTGATTCGCGGGTTGAGCCGGGCCTACGCGCCCTGGCTTCAGCGGGCTGTGGGCCGTCCCATCGTTCCCGTAACCCTCGCGCTGTGTCTCTTCGCCGTCAGCCTACTGGCGGGAAGCAGACTGGGAATCGAATTCGTCCCACGCCTGGAAGAAGGAGACCTCGCGGTGCAGGTGTGGCGTCTCCCGAGCATTTCCTTGACCGAATCCGTCGCCACCGCGCTGGAGATCGAACGGGTGCTGCGCCGGTTCCCCGAAGTCACGCAGGTCGTTACGCGCACCGGCAGCCCGGAGGTGGCCACGGATGTGATGGGCGTTGAACTCTCCGATGTCTTCGTCATCTTGTCGCCCCAGCGCGACTGGGTCACGGCACAGAGCCGCAATGAACTGATCGACGCGATGAGGCAACGGATTCTCGAACAGGTGCCGGGCGTCGGGCTCGGGTTCACCCAACCGATCGAAATGCGCTTCAATGAACTGATTGCCGGAGTGCGCTCGGACCTCGCCGTGAAAATCTCCGGCCCGGACCTCGATGTGCTGAAACAACAGGCAGAACGAGCGGCGCGGGCGCTTCAACAGGTACCGGGCGCAGCCGATGTGAAGGTGGAGCAGGTGGCCGGACTCCCGTTGCTCCGCGTCATCGTCGATCGGGCCGAAATCGCCAGGTATGGGCTCACGGCTGAGGAAGTGCTCGCCCTGATCCAATCGACCAGGGTCGGGACCGTCGTCGGAACCGTCGTACAGGGATCACGGCGATTCGAGCTGGTCGTACGGCTGGCTGACCGGGTCTCCCGCGATCCTGCGTCCTTGGGCAGTCTGCTGATCCCAACGATGCACGGGGAACTTGTCCCGCTCTCACGCGTAACCACCATTCTCGTCGATTCAGGTCCGGCACAGGTGAGTCGTGAACACGTGCAGCGACGGATCGTGGTCGAGGCCAACATTCGCGGGCGTGATCTCGGCGGCTTTGTCGCCGAAGCGCAGCGTGTCGTCGCCCAGGCCGTCGTCCTTCCCCCCGGCTACGAGCTAATCTGGGGCGGACAGTATGAACATCTCCAAGAGGCCACCAGACGGTTGACCATGGTCGTGCCGGTCACGTTGCTGTTGATCCTGGGTATGCTGTCGGTGATCTTCGGCTCACTGCGCCCGGCACTGCTGATTTTCCTCAATGTGCCGCTGGCCCTGTCGGGCGGGATTCTGGCATTGTGGCTGCGGGGCTTACCGCTCAGCATCTCGGCCATCATCGGCTGTATCGCCCTGTTCGGCATTGCCGTCCTCAATGCCGTGGTCCTGGTGAGCCATATCCGTCGGCTCGAAGCGGAGGGCACTTCCACAGATCAGGCCGTCGTCCAGGGAGCCATGGATCGCCTGCGGCCGGTGTTGATGACCGCCCTGGTCGCCAGCCTGGGGTTTCTCCCCATGGCCCTGGCCACCAGTATGGGTGCCGAAATTCAGCGGCCGCTGGCCACGGTCGTGATCGGCGGCCTGGTGACGTCAACAGCGCTCACACTGCTCGTCATTCCAGCGATCTATTCCTACATGGCGAAACAGACCGGACGAAAGACAGCCCCCGCCGATTCCCCAGGCTCCGGCATCGGTTCCGGTTCCTAACTCGTTGCCGAATCGCCCTGAATCCGCAGACCGGGCGCTCGATTCCACGCTGGTTCCGACTCTTTTCTGGACAGACTTTCATCCCGGCGGTAAGCTTCTTCTACACGTTGAGGTGTCTGCGCAGGGGCCCTGCCTGGCGTGGCTCCTCTCCTGAGACGGCAACCTGACATCTTCCCGAGGAGTAGTTATGGCGACCATCATGGTGATCGACGACGAACCTTCCATCCGTGGCCTCCTGCGCGAGGTTCTGGAACGATCCGGACATAAGGTTGTCGAAGCGAAGGATGGACGCGAAGCGCTGGATCTCTATCAGAAACACAAAGCCGATCTGCTGATCATGGACTTGTTGATGCCGGAAGTGGATGGACTGGAAGCCACGCTGCAGCTGACTCGCGAGTACATGGACACGAAGATCATCGCCATGACCGGCGCCCAGGGAGATCGCAACTTTCTGGACATCGCACGGTTGTTCGGCGCACACCGCACGTTCGAAAAGCCCTTCGACCTGAAGGAAATGCTTAGCGCGGTCGAAGCGGAACTGGCTCAGAAGTAATTCCTCTCCCCGGCCACTCGCGGAGCACCGTACAGCGATTCTTCCAGGAGGAAAAACCACTGGAAACGCGACTTCCGATTCTGCAAGAATCAGCCGTGCATCGGACCGCCGTCATCAGGCTCTCGTGTCGCTGATCTCCTCTCGCGCATCGCTTCTCTGGTACGCCTGGAGCATCGTCATCCTGCTCGTCGGCATCCTTCCTCTCCACAACTTCGTCGGCCATGCCCACTGGCAATATATTCGCTGGGTCCCGACGCCCGATCAGTTGACCTCCCCCGCCGTCCTGCTGGATCTGGGACTCGACGCCGTCGCCAATGTCCTCCTCTTTGTCCCCTTCGGCCTGCTGTGCGCACTGCGCGGACGCGCCGGCAAGCCCTTCTCGCCAGGCCTGCTCATGCTCATGGCCTTCACCCTGTCATTCGGAATTGAGTATTACCAGGTGTATTGCCACAACCGGAGCACATCGCTCTTGGATTTACTGGACAATAATCTGGGGGCGTACATCGGAATGAAGCTGGGGGAACACTACCTTAGGAACACGGCCGGGGGGAAGAGCCTGCGTCCTAAGTGACGCAGAACCGGCGCCACGTGCCGGCAACGACGCGGCTGGACTTCCGACAGGACCGCGCAGGCGTGGATCGAAGTCAATCAACGCCCCGCTGTTGTCCTATGCGGAGTGCGGACAGGCGGTTACATTCGCCCTCCCAGATCCTTCCGTTGCAGGGTCCGCATCATGATGGCATCGTTGTAGGCCACCTCGCTCAACGCATCCATGATGTGCACGCCCTTGCTGGCAACCAACTCTTTGGCCTTACTGTAGTTCTTAGCGCTGAACCGCGCCACGGCCGGCTGGCCGTTCACAATCTGGCAGGCAAGCGCTTGTCCGCCGGCCACCTCCATCGTCCCGCCTTCCTCGACCAGCTTCTTCGCCTGCGCCGCCGTAATCTGGTGCAGTTGCGCGAACTCTTCCAGACCTCCGGTTTCCACGAGACGGCCATCTGGCATGATGCAGAGCCGTTTGAAATGCGGAGACCAATCCTTGCGAAAGTCGATAAACTTGATGTCACCGCCTTTCGCGACGGCACGGTCCAGCGTTCGGTAATCGAGTCCCAGATTTTTTTGCGCGAGTTTGCCTTTGAGCTCTTCCGGAAGCGTGCGATAGAACACCTCCGTGGCCGCGTCCATCAGCGTGACGGCCCGCCCCCGAGCCACTTGCTCCGCTTCCGCAAACTGCATGAGATCCAACACCCAGGTCTGTTTCGGAGTCTCGCCGCTCGCATCCACACGACAGGCGAACAATCCCCGCGTCAGCACGCCACCGATTTGCGGATAGACGTAGACACCACCGTCGGTCAGTAATTGCGTCATCTGCTCCAACGGCACCTCGTAGCTCTCCGACAGAATTTTGGCATGGCCAGGCAAGTTCTCCGGTAAGGTCATTGCACAGACCGTGACGTTTCCAGGCGCGTCGAATTCCGAGTAATCGTCGATCACGTTGTACAGAATGGGAGGCTTCGGCTTCTCGATCTTCTTCTTAATCTTGAACATACTCAGCTCGTTTCTTGTAGATAATCTCTCGTCATCCGTCCGTTCAGAGATCCGACACGAGATACGGACGACGCTTCACGAACGACGAGCCAGGTGATGGTAGGGCGGCAGCGTCATGAGCCGCTCGTCGTCCACCGGTCCGCCGATCGTAAAATGATACAGCGATTGCAGCGCCAAATTCTTCATCCCGACGACCTCATGAACCGGATCGTCGAAGAAACAGCCGATGCCGGTCCCGCGCACGCCGGCGGCCTCAGCCTCCAAATATAAGACCTGGCCGACCAGGCCGGCTTCCCAGAACAGTCGTGGATACCACCAGGCTCCCCCCTGCCGCAAGCGGCCCTCAAAATCCGCCAACATCCCGAGGGAAAACGCGCTGTCTCCGGCAATGCCTTGATGGCAACTGACTTGCGCTGCAAGGCGCTGCGCATCGCCTTGCAGCAGCCAGTACAGCGGCAGATCGCTGGGACAACCCGGCGTGGGCGTCCATTCCAGGTCCGGATTCATCGAGCGTTTCAGCAAGGGCAGTTGTTCCGCATCACGTGCCAACACGTAGAGCCCAGGCGCCAGTCCTTCGACACGATGGAGAAATAACATCAGGTGGATCGCCGGTTCCCAGCACAAGAGGTCCCAGGGCACGGGACGGTTGAGCTGCGGCGTACCCGCTTGCGGCATGAGCCGTTGCAGCATTCGAAACAACGTGGCGGCGGAAATGGCCGTGCGGGCATCGAAGGAGACGGCGCTGCGGCGTTGCCTGATGATCGCCGCTGCGTCGATCGTCGTTCGTGACGCATGTGGGGTCACGGCCGGAACCGGACGCTGCAGAAGTTGAACGGCACGATGTTCTACCGAGGTCTTCCAGGAGGCCTCTGCCACCTCGTCGATGGCATCCCAGTGCACGCCATGCTCCCGACTCAACCGATTGGCCTTGCCATGCCACGTTTTTGCCGAGAGTGCATTGACCACTCCCTCGTCCAACCACAACGGCAGATCCTCAGCAGCGCGCGTCACGGGCGACGTGTCACATGTCACGCCGGTTCGGGGCCAGATCACTGCCAGGCAGTCGGGATGTTCCGGTTCGGCTTCGCCGAAATCCTCCGCCCGATGCGTACCCAGCACCCGTGCCGCCTGGTTTTGATCCGCCCCGTCGAGTAACACCATCTGCCACCCCAGAGTGGCAGCCGCAATCCTCGCCGCACCAAGCGCATGCCCGACATCATGGTTGCAATAACGAAACGCCCGCTCGCCGTACTTCCAGGCTTCCCGCCAGTGCACGGACGTGAGACCGAACAAGAAAGCGCCGGGCGGAAACCCGGCCAGCAGCGTCGTGACCTGATCAGGAGGATACTCGAGCCGCAACTCCAGCTCATGTTCCCTGGGGGCATAGTGGTAGAGGCCGGGCCGTAGTTCCGATCCATCGATCGCCGGGAGGACCACATATCCTTCCGTCGGATGCAGATTGCCTGAGGAAGGATTATTGCGCAGCGCCCATTCCGACTCGCCGGCTTTCTTCCAGGCCGACAGGCCCAGCGCCAGTTCGAAGAACCGCGAGAGGCTGTGAAGCGTCGGTTGTTGCGATGCCACTGCCTCCTCACCATAGATCGCATCATACGCCGGCGACGCCGGCGCTTCATCCGGTTTGAGCAAGGGCAAGGGAATCAGCTGCGCCCCCTCGAAACGCCGAAACGGATTGGGCTGATTCGCCCAATCCAGAAACCCCAACGACTTCGCATACCGATTGAAATGGTGCTTGGTTCGCAGATGATAGGCAATGACCCGATCGACAGGATCGGTGGAGGCCGGTTGATTGGATGTGACGGACGAAGGTTGCTCGATGCCCATGCCCGCAGTCTAACGAGGCGAGGGAAAGAAAGTAAACGCGTACGGTCAGCCGATCAACCGGGCGATCCCGAAGGCAGCTACCGCGGCCAATCCGCCGACCATCACCGTCTGGAACCCGCCACGCCAGGGCGGAACTCCCGTGAATCGACTCTTCACATAGCCGAACAGAAACAGCGCGACCGGGGTCACAGCCGCCGACCACCACAAGGCTGTCTGCACATCATGCACGAGCATGTAGGGCAGCAAGGGGATGATGCCGCCTGCGACATAGGCGAGCGCAATCGTCCAGGCACTGCGACGCACACGTGCCGGGTCCGGCGCCTCCAGGCCCAACTCAAAGCGCATCATGAAATCCACCCAGCGCGCGGGATCGGCCCGGAGTGTTTCGACCAACGGCAGGATCTGTTCCCTGCGCAGACCATATCCGCGAAAAATTTCATAGACCTCCTCGGCTTCCCGCTCCGGGATATGCTCGGTCTCGCGCAGTTCACGCACTCGTTCCGCGGCATAATGTTCCGCTTCCGTCCTGCCGGCCAGATACCCGCCCAGACCCATCGCGATCGAACCGGCGGCGATCTCCGCCAGGCCTGCGGTCACCACGAGACCAGATGCGGTCACCGCGCCGGAGAGGCCGGCCGCCAGCGCAAAGGGAACCGTCAACCCGTCGGCCATGCCAATCACGATGTCGCGCACGGTCGCCGTCGCCGTGAAATGCGTTTCCGTGTGGGGTGCGGGAGTCATACCGGCTCTCCTCCTGGCTGAAACTGCTTGTGTACGCGTCTTGAGCGCTGCGGTCAAGGAGAGGAGGAGGCCGCGGGTCGAATCACGCGTGGGCTCTACCTGGCTGATGGCGGACGACCGTCTCAGCGTGTGTCGTGAAGGAGACCGAGAGAAAGGAACGTGGGAGGGTCGGAAAGGAAGTCTAGACTGCCGGCGACGCGTTCCTACACCCGGAACACGCAGCCGGCGGAAGGTCGATACGGATGCGGAAAAAGTCCGCCAGCGGCGTGCGCGCAAGACACGGCCGCCTCACCGGCTCGGCGGCGTTCACAAGCGTGCCGCGCGTTATTCCGCGCGGCGTGAACCTCAGCGGCTCACCGTACCGCAAGAGTACGATTCGCCCCTGGGACACGGGGCGCTCACCGACTCGCGCCCGTCCGCAGACGTGACGCTCATTCTTCTTCGCGTCGCGGACTTCGATGCGGCCTTGCTGGACGGCCTTTTTGCGCATCCTGCAGCGTGTCATGACACGGGACGGCACCTGGAGTCCAGCGTGCGCGATCATGCAACAAGTGAGTGTTTCCGCAACCGGCTAGACAGCTAGGCAGCCTTAGCCACAGGACTGAACAACTGCACCGTTTCCTGCAACTGCTCCGTGGCTTCCTTGAGCAACAGGGGCCGCTCTTCGGCCTTGAAATTCGTGGTCTGTAACGCCACGTGCTGAAACGACACGTCTTGCGGCGCCTGCGAGGGATGCATCTCCTCGTGGTCGACCACCGCCCCCGCAAGATGCACCATCGATGCGTGAAGGGCATAGTCGCCGGCTCCTTCCGGGGCCAATTGATGGCGAATCGCCTGCTCGATCTGAATCGGCATGCCCCAGAAATGGACCAATTCGGCGCCGACTTCCGTAAAATCACACCCGAAGTTCGCCTGCTCGACTTCCGCCAACGGTTCCCCCAGATTCCCCGCCTCAATCAACGCCGATTGCGCGCGTTCCGGAATCGTTTGATAGAGCACCAGGTGGCCGATATCCCGCAGCAGCCCTTCGATGAAAAACCGTTCGCTGTCTTCAATACCACAGGCCTTGGCGATTTTTCCGGCCATCAGCGCACAGAGGACGCTTTTCCGCCAGTAGGCCGACAGGTCCATGATCTGCACCGTCATACCGCTGAAGCTCCGGCCGACCGTCGTGGCCGTGACGAGATCGCGCACCGCCTGCATGCCGAGCAGATTCACGGCGCGGGTCACCGTATCGACCTGCTTGGGAAACCCGTAGAGGGGGCTGTTGACGATTTTGAGCAGGCGGGCTGAGATACCCGGATCCATTCTGAGCACGCGCGCCAGATCGTCCATGGTGGAATCGGGATTGTCGACGACATCGCGGACGCGAAAGTAGATCTCCGGGAGAGTAAAGACGTTGGAGCAGGATTGAACCAGTTCTTGCGCCGATGCCATGATGGACGATCCTCCTTGCGACGCGGAACGCGTGCGACCGTTGCGAAGCCCCTGGCTATCTGTATCGGTTCCGGACTGACGTTTCTAAAGCCGGGCTCGGGTCTGAGGATAGACCTGGTCCTCATGCCGCCTGCTTCCGGATCTTCCCTGCCCAAACCTGAAGCATGGCTGCCAGGTCTTCCATGCGTACCGGTTTCGAGAGGTAGTCGTCCATGCCGGCTGCCAGGCAGGCCTCCCGATCTCCCTGGGTGGCATGGGCCGTCAACGCGATGATCGTGGGGCCTCGCCCATTGGGCCAGGCGGCGCTCCGGCGGCGTATTTCTGCGGTGGCGCCATACCCGTCTAACTCCGGCATCTGGCAATCCATCAACACGATGTCATAGGCCATAGCCGCCAGCATGTCGAGAGCCTCTCGGCCGTTTTCCACCACGTCCGCGCGGTATCCGCAAAACTCCAACATCCCCAGAATGACCTCCCGATTGACCGGATCATCTTCGGCCAACAGAATACTCAACGGTGAAACGGGTCCCGATTCGCCGGCCAGGGGCGGGCCCGCCATCGCTCCCCCCCGCGCGACCGAAGCACCGGAGTCGACCGGCTTCCCGCCGGCGGCAAACCGTACGGAGAACCCGAACGTGGAGCCTTTTCCGAGTTCGCTCCGGACCCACACACGCCCCCCCATCATCTTGGCAATTTCACTGACGATGGCCAAACCCAAGCCGGTGCCGCCGAAACGTCGGGTCATGGAAGAATCCGCCTGATCGAAGGGATCGAATATGCGTGTTTGCGCCTCCTGCGCGATGCCGATCCCGGTATCGATCACCTCGAACATTACCTCCGTCCCATCCGACACCGGCGCGGCCGGCCACACGTGAATGACGACCTCTCCCCGCTCCGTAAACTTCACCGCATTGCCGACCAGGTTGATAAGCATCTGCCGTAACCGACCGGCATCCCCGTACACCATGCTTGGAAGCTCATCGTGCATCACGCAGCGGAGCCCGATGTGCTTGCGGGTAGCGGACTCCTTCAGCAATGTGACGATGCCTTGCACCGCACTCGGCAGATTGAAATCGTCCGGAAGCAATTCGAACTTGCCGGCTTCGATACGTGAAAAGTCGAGAATGTCGTTGATGACCGACAGCAGCGAGCGGCCCGACTGCATGATCGTCTCCGTAAAGTGTTGCTGCTGACTCGTCAGGGCCGTCGTGAGCAGCAACTCCGTCATGCCCAAAATCCCGTTCATCGGTGTCCGAATTTCATGACTCATACGCGCCAGAAACTGAGACTTTGCGCGATTCGCACCGTCCGCGGCTTCTTTCGCACACTTCAGCTCTTCGACCAGCCGCTCGAGCTGCGCGTTCCGCTCCGACAACTCGGCCGTCCGCACGGCCACATCGCGCTCCAATCGAGCATTCGTCTCCTGCAGCGCCTTGGTGCGCTCCGCGACCAACGCGGAAAGATCGTCGACTTGAACGCGGACCCGCCGCGCAAGTTCCCACTTCCGGGTGAGCGACGTCGCCAACTGCTCGACTTCCACAGGATCGAACGGCTTGCGGAGAATCAACAGACGATCGGTCTTCCCCAGTCGATCGGCGATGTCTTCCCACGGATGATCCGCAAAGGCCGTGCAGATCACGACCTGGATTTCCGGATCGGCGGCCCAAATATGCTCGATGGTCTCCAGGCCGTCCCAACCCGGCGGCATGCGCATATCGACGACCGCCAACGCGTAGGGGTGCCCCTCGCTTCGCGCGCGAAGAATCTGGTCGTATCCTTGCCGGCCCTGTTGCGCGAAATCGACTTCGAAGCGTTCGGGCTGTCCGCTGGCCGCGGTCGCACCGAACAGAGACGAACGAAGGAGATGGATGTCCGCGTTCATGGCAGGCGGAGTGAGGATCTTTCGGAAATCGTCGTGGATCGAGGGATTGTCGTCGATGACGATGATCCGCCGATTCGGGGGAGTATCTTCCATGCTGCTTGTCACCAAACACCTCCGTTCGCGGCTGGGCGACGCCGCATCCGCCTGCAGCCCATACACGCATGCGCGGCATGCCGCATCCCTTCCGTGCCGAAGCGGACACAAGGGGAATAAGGCCGCACCGATCGGGTCATGCCGCCACCTCCAGTGCCTGGATGGGTAGATCCAACGTGAACGTGGCTCCAAGGCCCTCTCCAGGGCTGGACGCGTGTAACGACCCATCCAACTTTTTCGCGGCCAGCGCCGCGCTATGGAGACCGATGCCATGGCCTTCCTTGCGCGTCGTAAACCCTTGCGTAAACAGGCGAGGCAGGTTCGCCGGGGCGATGCCGACGCCGGTATCGATGACCTCGAAGCGCACATACCCCAGACGATCGGCGGCCGTTCCCAACCGGAGCAGCAAACGGTGCGGGTGTATGCCCGGCGCAGCCTCGATCATGGCGTTCTTGGCGTTGGTCACGAGATTGACCAGAATCTGCAAAACTTGATGTTGATCCGTCATCCCAGGAGGCAGCTGCGCATATTCTTGCACGATTGCGATGCCGGCTTTTTCCAGGGCCACCCGATTGATCTCAAGCGCCTGGTCGAACACATCCGCAAACAGCACCGGCTCCAGGACCATCTCGCCCGGACGCGCAAGATCCACCTGCCGAGTCACGACGTGGCGGATATGGTCGATGTGTTTGCCCAGAGCGCTCAATTCTTTCTCCACGACCGCCGAATTCTGGACGACCGCCTCTGCCACCATCGTGAGATACGAGGGAATCTGCTGGCCTTTGGGATCATGGGTGAGAAAATCGGCCATGTCGCCGCGATGCTCCCGCAGCAGTGCGGCCAGCAGCGCGACATCGTGAACGGGTGATTGCCTGAGCGTCTTCCCGACGACCTCCACGGAAACATTGACGCTGTTCAATACGTTTCCGACATTGTGCAGTACCGTCGACGCTACATCGGCCATTCCGACCCGGCGAGACGTTTCCATGAGTTTCTTGCTCAACAGTTCGCGCTCCATCTGAATTTTCTGCCGTTCCTGGATTTCGTGCTGCAAGGTCGCATTCGTCACTTCCAACTCGTCGTTTTGCCGCATTACCTGCGTTCTCGACGATTCCAATTCGCCGATGGCTCGTCGCAGTTGATCGTTGGCTTGCTCCAATTCAGTGATGTCGCTGAACGACGCCATGCATCCGCGCAACTCGCCCTGCTCGCCCAGAATCGCCGCTGCATGGACCACAAACCGCTTGATCTCCCCGTTCGGGAGGACGCAGCTCATCTTCTTTTCGGCTCGCCCCGCGTTCGACTTGAGAACCTGGCTCCACGGATACGGCGGTTCATCGACAGCCCCCCAGGACAGGCTGGAGAGCGAGTGTCCGATCAGCGAGTCGGTCTCGCAGCCGACACGAACGGCAAACGATGCATTGGCGAGGACGATGGTGCCATCCAGATCAAGCATGACGACACCTTCGGCCAAGGTGTCGAGCGCAGCCTTCACCCTTGGAGGCACCACCTTCGACGGGTCCAGATGGCGAAGGACCCGCTTCATCAACAGCCAGTAGGCGGGAAAGCCCGCCACGGCGACAAAGAGCACGAATCGGACCCAGGTCTCCGACAACCATCCCCACGAGGCCCAGCGGTTCGTGTTCGGCACACCACGAAACGAGACATGCAGTACGCCCCAAGGGCCTGTTCCTTGATAAATCGGCACGCGAATGCGGGTCGGCGTGGACGATTGATGTCCCCCCTCGCCCTCGCTCTCATGCATGACACCCGCCTGCGCCAGCTTCTCCCCTTCGCTGGTGACCAACGCCGCGCCTTCAACATCGGCGTTTCGTTCCACCAGCGCCCGCAAGGCGACGTCGATCGTCTCGATGTCGCCCTGTTGGACCAACAACGAATATTGCACAGCCAGGGTTTCGCTCAGGGATTTTCGTTGGTGAAAGAGCTGCTGTTGCTCGTTGGGAATCAATCCCATGAGGGCGTCGCCCGCCAGCATGATACTGACAGTCAGGCTGACGAGCCCGATGCTCAGGAGGATGAGCGGTGAAAAGCGTCGCATCGTCGCGTATCAGGCTTCGCCCGAGCCGGGAAGCCGTCCCTCTTTCCAATCGAATATCTTGTGCAGCCCTCGGTATTCGACCTGCTCCGCGCGCGCCGCATTTTCCTGCGCGCGCTTGCGTTTCGTTCGCTCACTGCGATGCGACGCAAGCACCGGCAGGGGATCGATGGTCTGCCAAGCCGGGAGGGTCCCAAAGAGGCTCGCCAGCAGCACCGTGCTCCGCAAGGCCCAGGCGACGAACCCGACGGACAGCGTCACGCCGGTAGCGGCGACGATTCTGGTGACATGCACCTGCTCCGCGACATCGGCCGCGACCGCTTCTTCCAATTCCTCGATCACCGCATCCAACTTGGCAAACAGCAGTTCGCTCAGCACGGCCGGCGAGAGTGGTGTCTCTCGCTCCTCGATATGGGTGTCTTCTACAGAGAACGTAAGGAACCCCGTCGGAGACTGATCGATAGCTCTCCCCTCAGAATTCTCACGTTGCGTGACGGCTGCATTCGACCGCAGTTCGTCCGGTCTGAATGCCCCGCTCCCGGAAGACTGTTGCGCGGGACGAACGCCGGACTCCCCGGACGATACCCGCGCATCAGGCGCCACCGGTTTCATCACTGGCGCTGTCGCGTCCGGAACGGGGGGCGCGGCAACCGGAGTCGGCGTGGAAACGGCCGGCGGTGGGGTTGGTACGAGAGAAGGCGGCAGCGCCGCAGGTGGGCTGCTCTCGTACACGTCCGTCACCGTCACGTGAAGGGTTTGTGTCGCAGTTGCGCCCTGACTATCGGTGACACGCACCTCGACGACATAGACATGGTCTCCGTCGGCATCGGTCGGGACTTCGAAATCCGGCGGCACTGAAAATTCGAGCGCACCGGTCACGGCATCGATCGTAAAGCGGGCCTGGTCGATGCCTCCACTGACGCTATACGTCAACGACTGAGCCGGTAGATCGACATCGACCGCGCCCGCGATTGTGACGGCGCTGACGTGTTCCGCCACGTTGATGGCGGCCATGGCCCCGCCGCCGTTACTGACGATCGTCGGCGCATCGTTGACAGGCGTGATGGTCAGGGTCACGCTGGTGGCTCCCAGCGACCCGCCCGCTCCATCGCTGACCGTAAACGTAAAGGTGTCGCCGGTGCTTTCGGACCCGTCGTGGACATACACGAGACGATTGGCTGCGATATCGGCCTGGGTAAACGTCGTTGCAGAAATACCGGGTGCCGTTGTCAGCTCCAATCGGCCATACGTCGGCCCTGTGCCGATGGAGTAGGTCAACTGAGCGGCACTGTTGTCCACATCGGTGACGGCCAACTCACTGGCCGTGATGGTATCGGTTCCCCCCTCTGCCGCCGTGCTCCCTGTGTTGGCGGAGAGGGTCGGTGCATCGTTCTGGGGCATGACCGTGATAGCGACGGTGTCCACGTCGGTGAGGCTGTTGCTGTCGGTGCTGGTGACGGTGAGGGTGTCACTGCCGTTGAAGTGCGCGCTGCCTTGATAGATCAGCGTCGCCAGGGTCGCGTTGAGGTCGGTTTGGCTGCCGGCAAGGGTCAGGCTGCCCGTGCCGCTGCTGCCTGCACTGATGGTCGCGGTCCCCTGAAGCGTGACCGACAGGGTCCCGTTGCCCACGCCCAGTTGCACGGTACTCAGGTTGCCGTCCACGTCGGCGACGCTGAGGCCACTGAGGGCCAAGGCGGTATCTTCGTTGACGGTCTGGGCCCCCGGGACCGTGTTCACCGGCGCATCGTTGACGGGCGTGACATCGAACGTGAGCGTGTTGGGGGCCGCATCGTAGCTGCTCGCGCTGTCCCGCACCGAAAAGGTGACACTCGCGTAGCCCGTGCCGGTGGCGTCGGCCGCCGGGGTGAAGACGAGCTGGCCCGCCATGAGGTCGCTGACGGTAATCACCTGCCCGGCCGTGACGGCGACCCCGGAGAGAGTCAGGCTGCCGGCACTCGGCACCGTGTCGATCCGCACGGCACTCAGACTGTCCCCGGCATCCACATCGCTGAAGCCGAAATTGGCGGTAGTCAGGGTATGCGTCGTGTCTTCCGCGAGCGTGATCGTAGCGTCGGCGCCGGTCGGCGCTTCATTCATGTTCGTCACCGTGATCGTGAAGGTCTCGTCGTAGGTGAGCCCGCCCGAGTCCGTCACCCGCACCGTCACGTTGTGGCTTGTGGCACTCTCATGGTCGAGCAGGCTGCCGTCGGCGACGGTGATCACGCCGGTACTGCTCTGGATGGCAAACCGCCCGCCCGCACTGTCGGTGAAACTGTAGGTCTTGGTATCGCCTGTATCGGGGTCCGTGCCGGTGATGGTCCCGACCACCGTGCCATTGCTGGCGTTCTCGGTCACGCTGTTCGCCGACAGGCTCAGATCGGTCGGGGTGTCGTTGGCTGGTGTGATGTAGACCATCGTGCTCGCGGTTGCCGTCAAGGCCCCGCCGGTACCCTGACTGCCGTCGTTGCTGTCGTTGAAGTTCCAGTCAATCTGCACCGAGCTCGGCGGCGCATCGCTCGAATTATTGTAGGCAAGCTGTTGCATCGCCGAATTGACCAGCGTGTTGGTCGCACTACTGTTGAAGGTCATCACCAACGTGCCGCCGCTGTTGGTGTACGTTCCGATCGTGGTGCCACCAACCACCACATTCCCGCTCGCCGCCGAGATGGAGGAGAGGGTGCCTGTCGCGCTGAACACATCCTGCCCATTCGCGCCCCCGTTGCGGGAGAGCATCAGCGTCGCCCCACTAAAATTATTGGCCGCCGTGAGTTCCATGTCGGCAATCGTGACATTGCTGTCCAGAACGACCGGAGCACCATTCTCGATGAACATCGCGCTACCAGAATCCGCGTTGACCGTAGCGGTGTAGTTGTCAAATCCACTCAGACTTCCTTCGAGGTACAGGTAGATGCCGTCCCACGTGGCGGGGTTCGTTTTGTCCACCGCCAATGGGTTCAGCCCAAGATTGACATTGGTGAAGCTGGCATTGCTATTCCAAGTCGTCTCCCCGTCGCTGAGATTGCGATACTCCAGCGTTCCAACGCCTTGCCCGCCATTGGCGGTCAAATCCATTTGCCAGCGAAACTCGATCCATTCGTCCGCCCCAAACGTAGCCGGCATGGCAACTGTAATACTGGTCCCATTCGGAAGGAGCATCTGGAGTGAGTTTGTCGACTGGGAGCTGTACACTCCGATCGCAGTTTCCCCGCTTGAGGTTAGGATTTGTCCGTCACCATTGGCATCGTGCGCGAGAGCAAAGGTATTCCCCCAGAACGAATTCCGCATGCTCCACTGCAGCGTTAACGAGTCAGCACTGACTAAGTCCGGCAGTGCAGTCTCCCCGACCTTGGAGAGGGCATTGGCAACTCCAGATCCCGAGTAGGGGAATTGCAGTGCCGTCCCACCATCCGGCCCGGCACCAGCTGTTACCTGTACTTGATTCGATGTATTGAACAGCTCAATCGACCAGCCGTCCTGCGTGCCAAGATTGCCAGGCACATAGCTCTCGAAATCAAGACTTGCTTCGCGTGTCAGCACCGGCGCATCGTTGACCGGCGTGACATCGAACGTGAGCATGTTGGGGGCCGCATCGTAGCTGCTCGCGCTGTCCCGCACCGAAAAGGTGACACTCGCGTAGGCCGTGCCGGTGGCGTCGGCCGCCGGGGTGAAGACCAGGTTCCCGGCGGTGATGTCCGCGACGGTAATCACCTGCCCGGCCGTGACGGCGACCCCGGAGAGAGTCAGGCTGCCGGCACTCGGCACCGTGTCGATCCGCACGGCACTCAGACTGTCCCCCGCATCCACATCGCTGAAGCCGAAATTGGCGGTAGTCAGGGTATGCGTCGTGTCTTCCGCGAGCGTGATCGTAGCGTCGGCGCCGGTCGGCGCTTCGTTTTCGTTCGTCACGGTGATCGTGAAGGTCTCGTCGTAGGTCAGGCCGCCACTATCCGTCACCCGGACCGTCACGTTGTGACTGGTCGCAATTTCGTAGTTCAATAGGCTGCCATCCGCCACCGTGATCTGGCCTATGCTGCTGTTGATGGCAAACCGCCCGCCCGCCGTGTCCGTCAAGCTGTAGGTCTTGGTATCGCCCGTGTCAGGATCGGTTCCGCTCACGGTCCCGACCACCGTGCCATTGCCGGCGTTCTCGGCCACGGTGCCGGCCGACAGGCTCAGGTCCGTCGGGGTATCGTTGACAGCGGTGATGGTGACGGTGGTACTCCCAGTGGCACCCAGTGCCCCGCCCGTGCCTTGTGTGCCGCTGTTGCCATCACTGAAGGTCCAGTTCACCTGCGCGGAATTCGGCGGCGCGTCGCTGCTATTGCTATAGGCAATCTGCTGCATGGCCGCGTTGACGAGCGCACCCGTCGCATTCCCGTTGAACACGAGAATGAGGGTACCGCCTGCATTCTGCAACACACCACCGATGGTTATGCCATTGACGACCAAGGCTCCTTCGTCGATGAGAGGACTCAATGTCCCAGCGGCACTGAAAATATCCTGACTATTGGTTCCACCTTGGCGTTGAAGCGTCAGCGTGGCACCGCTGAAGTTGTTTGACGATGAGAGTTCGGGATCGGTGATTTGAACATCACTGTCCAACACAACCGCAGCCCCCCCTTCGACATACGTCGGAGCACCGTTGAGATTACTAAAGGTCGGACCTTCGTTGACGTTCGTCAGGTTGATCGTAAAGGTCTCGTCGTAGGTGAGCCCGCCCGAGTCCGTCACCCGCACCGTCACGTTGTGGCTTGTGGCACTCTCATAGTCGAGCAGGCTGCCGTCGGCAACGGTGATCACGCCGGTACTGCTCTGGATGGCAAACCGCCCGCCCGCACTGTCGGTGAAACTGTAGGTCTTGGTATCGCCTGTATCGGGGTCCGTGCCGGTGATGGTCCCGACCACCGTGCCATTGCTGGCGTTCTCGGTCACGGTGTTCGCCGACAGGCTCAGGTCCGTCGGGGTGTCGTTGATTGGCGTGATCGATATCTTGAACGTGGACTCGGCAATTGCCCCCCCCGACCCGTCCTCCACCACGAAAGCAAAACTGTCTACCGTAGTCTCGCTACCGTCATGGACATATTCAAGCATCTCGCGGTCGATATCAGCTTGAGTAAATGTGTCTTTGAGGGAGAGTGGCACACGATTGAGCAGAAGTGTCCCGTTGACGGGAAGAGTCGTAACCATGAACGTGAGCTCACTGGCCCTATTGTCGACATCCGTGACGGAAAGGAATTTCGGAGACACGACCACTGATCCGGCCTCCGAGACGGTTAGACCATCGTTCGTTGCCATGACAGGCGCATCGTTAACCGCGGTCACATTGATGGTAAGCACATTGGGCGCTGAGTCATAGGTACTCGTGCTGTCCCGGACAGAAAAGGTGAAGCTGGTGTAGCCGGTGCCGTTGGCATCAGTAGCAGGCCTGAACATCAGCTTTCCCGACGTGATGTCGGCCAGGGCAATCACCTGGCCGGCGGTGACATTGACCCCTGACAGGTTCAGAGTGCCGGCACTCGGCACCGTGTCGATCCGCACGGCACTCAGACTGTCCCCGGCATCCACATCGCTGAAGCCGAAATTGGCGGTAGTCAGGGTATGCGTCGTGTCTTCCGCGAGCGTGATCGTAGCGTCGGCGCCGGTCGGCGCTTCGTTTTCGTTCGTCACGGTGATCGTGAAGGTCTCGTCGTAGGTCAGGCCGCCACTATCCGTCACCCGGACCGTCACGTTGTGACTGGTCGCAATTTCGTAGTTCAATAGGCTGCCATCCGCCACCGTGATCTGGCCCGTGCTGCTGTTGATGGCAAACCGCCCGCCCGCCGTATCCGTCAAGCTGTAGGTCTTGGTATCGCCCGTGTCAGGATCGGTTCCGCTCACGGTCCCGACCACCGTGCCATTGCCGGCGTTCTCGGCCACGGTGCCGGCCGACAGGCTCAGGTCCGTCGGAGTGTCGTTGACAGCCGACACCGTCACATCGATGGTGTCCGTCGCACTGGAGAAGGCCGTGGTCCCGCCATTGCTCGCCGTCGTCACCTTGGTCCCTGCCGTCCCGCTGGTCTGATCCCAGGCTCGCAGGGTCAACGCGGCCGTGCTGGTCCCGTTGTAATCCGCGCTCGGCGCAAAGTAGAGCCGCGTGCTCCCGTTGTCGGCCAGTAAGAGGGCCGAGGTGTTGCTCACCGAACCGACGGCCGTCCAGGTGCTCCCGCCATCCGTTGTGTAGTACCAGGTCCCATTCGTCTCGTCGGTCCCTGTGATCGCGATGCCCTTCGAGGCCCCGCTATCCGCATCCGTAATGCCGCCTGTGAAGGCGCTCAGCAGATTCCCCACCGTCCCGCTCGGCGCGCCCGCATCTTCCGACACCGTCAAGGCCAGGGCCGTATCCGTCAGCACCGGCGCATCGTTGGTCCCTTGGACATAGACCAACTTGGTCTGGGAGGTGGCCGTCCCGCCATCGCCATCGGTGAGGCCGATCGTAAGCGTGCGTGTCGCCGTGGAGGGGTTGTCGCTCACATTGTTGAATTGAATACTGCGATAGACTTCCTGCACCGCAGTGGGCGTCGCGCTGGTATTGAATGTGATCACAAGGGGATCGGACCCACTGGTCCCCCCACTGACGGTCCCGATGACGGTCCCTCCATAGGTGACGTCACTGCCGGAAACCCCCACCTGGCCAGGGCCAGTGCCCCAGTTCCCCACCATCAATCGGTCATCGGCAGTCCCATTGGCTGAAATCGAGACAGTCATCACCCCACCATCGAAGTTCGACGAGTCCACATCGGTGATCGTGCCCGTCGCATCAATGACCTGTGCCAGCCCGCTTTCGACAAACGTGACATCAGGGGCAATGGGTGTGACTACCGGCGCATCGTTAACGGCGATGATCGTCACGGTCGTGCTACCGGTGGCTTGCATCGCCCCGCCGGTGCCTTGAGCGCCAGTGTTGCCGTCGCTAAACGCCCAGTCAATTTGTGCGGTGGCCGGAGGGGTATCGGACACGTTGTAGTACAAGATGTGCTGCATCAGACTGTTGACCAGCGCCTGCGTCGCGTTCCCATTGAGGGCGATCGTCATCTCTCCGCCCGTAAACGTATAGGTCCCGACCTGCACCCCACTCACTGACACAGCCGGTCCACTGACCGTCACCACCGCGCCGTCGAACACGAGTTGGTCTTCAGCATTGGCCCCACCGTTTCTGGCGAGGGTGAGCGTAGCGCCGTTGAAATTGTTCAAGGCTGAGAGCTCCGCATCGAAGATCTGCACGTCGGCATCGAGCACGACGGGGGACCCGCCCTCTGTGTAAGTCGGCGTCCCGTTCAACGTATTGACGGGATCGAGGGTGGTGTCCAGCGACCCGGTACTGCTGTAGCGATTCAGGGCAACGTTGTATCCACCGAGGCCACCGACCTGAGTGGTACCGGACACCACAATCCGCCCATCGTTTTGCACCGCCACGCTATAGCCCCGATCATCGCTGGCGCCACTGTAATCCGTCGTGACAATCCCGTCCCCACCGCCGAACGTCGTGTCCAGGGACCCGTCCGTATTGAGCCGGACCAAGCCGACATCACCCCCGTTGATCCCCGCCGTACCCGTCACGAGAATCTTGCCGTCAGACTGGATCGTGAGTCCTTCGGCGAGGTCGCTGCCCCCCAGATTGATGGTCACTTTTCCGCCGGTCCCGAAGCCGGTGTCCAGCGTCCCATTGGTGTTGTAGCGGGCAATCGCAAAATCGTTGGTGCCGCCGGCGTTACTCCATCCGGCCACGACGATTTTCCCATCGGCCTGCATCCGCACCTCGTTGCCCATATCGCTGCTGTTGGCGACGAAGTCGGTCAGCGCTTTCCCCGTGCCGTTGAAACTCGTGTCCAATGACCCGTCCGTGTTGTACCGGACCAACGCAAAATCAAAACTGGTCCCGTTGAATCCAAACCCAGACAGCAGCACCTTGCCATCAGATTGGATGGTGAGGCTGTCAGCACGATCGGTGCTCCCGGCAAGGTCTGTGCTGACGTACCCTGAGCCGCCGCCGAAACTGGTATCGAGCGACCCGTCGCTATTGAATCGCATCAGGTTGAAGTTGCTGTTCGACAGATCGGCCGCGACCAGGAATTTGCCATCAGTCTGAAGCGCCACGTCCTTCGCGCTGCCATACACCCCGGAGGACGCGATGCCGTCCCCGCCGCCGAAACTTGTGTCCAGCGTGCCATCGGCATTGAACCGCACGAGGCACACTTGGTAACCGCCGGTGGTCGTATACCCAGACAGCACCACCTTGCCGTCGGCTTGAAGGACCATGGTCTCCGCCCGACCGACGATCCCGGCAAACGCCATCCCATCCCCACCACCGAAGCTGGTATCGAGAGTGCCGTCGGCGTTGTACCGGACCAGGCTAAAATCATCGCTGCCGCCGCTATCGCTATAGCCCCCAACCAAAATCTTGCCGTCTGGTTGGATGACGGTTTCTCTCCCAAACTCCCATCCCGACCCGAAACTGGTCAGGGCCTGCCCGTCACCTATCCTGAATGTCGGCGCATCGTTCTGAGTCGTCACATCCACGGTGAGCGTATTGGGCACTGCATCGTAGGTGCCGTTGCTGTCCCGGACGGAAAAGGTGACGCTCGCGTAGCCCGTGCCGGTGGCGTCGGCCGCCGGGGTGAAGACCAGGTTCCCGGCGGTGATGTCCGCGACGGCAATCACCTGCCCGGCCGTGACGGCGACCCCGGAGAGGGTCAGGCTGCCGGCACTCGGCACCGTGTCGATCCGCACAGCACTTAGACTGTCCCCGGCATCCACATCGCTGAAGCCGAAATTGGCGGTAGTCAGGGTATGCGTCGTGTCTTCCGCGAGCGTGATCGTGGCGTCGGCGCCGGTCGGACCTTCGTTGACGTTCGTCAGGTTGATCGTAAAGGTCTCGTCGTAGGTGAGCCCGCCCGAGTCCGTCACCCGCACCGTCACGTTGTGGCTTGTGGCACTCTCATAGTCGAGCAGGCTGCCGTCGGCAACGGTGATCACGCCGGTACTGCTCTGGATGGCAAACCGGCCGCCTGCACTGTCGGTGAAGCTGTAGGTCTGCGTATCACCCGTGTCAGGACCGGTCCCGGTCACGGTGCCGACCACCGTGCCGTTCGCCGCGTTTTCCGCCACCGAGTTGCCCGACAGACTCAAATCCGTCGGCGCATCGTTCACCGCGCTCACGGTCACGTCGATCGTATCGGTCGCACTTGAGAAGGCAGTGGTGCCGCCGTTGCTCGCCGTCGTGACCTTGGTCCCCGCCGTCCCGCTCGTCTGATCCCATGCCCGCACAGTCAAGGCCGCGCTGCTCGTCCCGTTGTAGTCGGCGCTCGGCGCAAAATACAGCCGCGTGCTCCCGTTGTCGGCGAGGAGCAAGGCCGAGGTGTTGCTGACGGAGCCCACCGCCGTCCAGGCGCTGCCGCCATCCGTCGTGTAGTACCAGGTCCCGTTCGTTTGGTCGGTCCCCGTAATCGCAATGCCTTTCACCGCACTCGCGTCCACGTCGGTGATCCCACCCGTGAAGGCACTGATGAGGGAACCCACAGCCCCACTCGGCGCCCCCGCATCCTCCACCACGGTTAGTGTTAATGCCGTATCCGACAGCACCGGCGCATTGTTCGTCTGGTAGCTGACCTGCACATTGTCGACGTACAGCCGTTCGCCACCGCCGGTAGCCGTGACGATAAATTGAATTCTTGTGTTGGCCGACATGTAGCTGGAGAGGTCGAGACTCGCCGTGCCGCTGCCCGTGTTGCCCGCACTGGAGAAGGTGCCGCCGGTCAGAGCTTGATAGTTTGTCCCTCCGTCGGTCGAGACGCGCACCTCGATACGGTCAGCACCGAGTAAGGCATTTGTATAGTCGAACGTCAGCGTGGCGCTTGTCGCTCCACTGAGGTTGACGCCCCGGCTGATTGCATTACCGACCGTGTCGGTATCGATCCGGAGCTGCGATGAATTGACGCGCACATCACCGCCGCTGGCCCCCCCGCCGCTGGCATCTGTTTCCGACCAGCTTGTAGACCACGATTGGGTGCCATTGTTGTTGCTGTAGGACTCAGACGAGAACGTATCGCTCACGGTCTCGATCCCTAGTAGTCCCATCCAGTTCATTTGCGCGGCATCGGTCAACGCCGAATCCGTTTCGATCGAACCCGCTTGCACTTCGAATTCCCAATCTCCGCCCAGATCGATGTGACCGGTCTGGTCGCTGCTGGCGGCCACATCGGCACCTGTGAGTTCGGCCAGCCCGGCCACTGCGGCTAGCCCTTCGTCTCCCGCCGCAAAATCACACCCGTAGACAAGAATGTCCGCCTGCTCCGACAATGCTTGTTGAATCGTGGCCAACTCGGCGGCGTATTGCCCAGACATCGACTCGGCAGTCAGTCTCGCAGTACCAAGATTCAGCAACCCTTGATCACCGTGACCGATGAAATGGAGGGCGTCGATCCCCGTGCGCCCGGCCAGCGCATTTGCTATCTGCTCGATCCCGTCGCTTCCCCCGTCGAGCATGATCACTTCAATGTTCGGATCCAGGCCGCTGAGCAACTCTTGATAGTTCGGCACGGTCGGATCGACGAAGGCCATTTCGGAGGGAGAGTCTGTCGGCAGAAAGGTCGTGAGCGCCTGGACGAGATCCTCGCTCCCGGTGGGTCCCGTGCCCGGTCCGCTTTCCTCCGCGTCCGCGGAAAGCGCAGCCTCGGCTTGCTCCTGCGCGACCTGTTCGGAAGCAACCTCGGCCGTCGTGGCGGCCGCCGCCGCATCGAACATCAAGCGCTGTTCGAGGGGCAGAAACAACGATTTCGCCCGGCCCGCCGGATGCGGAGCCTTCGACGACTTGCGTGCCCGTCCCTCGTCGTGCCGTTTCTTCTTCATGAAGTCGAACCACCCCATTCCAACCCCGGCTTGCCTGAACCCGGCTTGGCAGCCTAATTCCTCTCTGTCTTCATCGGTTTAGCGATGCACGAGCTAAAGTCTGACAGGAAGGGCCGACGGAAGAATGACCCAGACCGGCGGGCGAGTCCCGGAACCGCGTACAACAATCACAAACGAGCAACACTGCCTCAGAAGGAGGGAACCGGCTGGCCGGCAGTGGTTTGTCCGTCGACCGTGTCCGTCCTCATACGCCGTCAAAATCCACTTTCTCGAATCAGGACAGCCGTCACCCGATCCCACATCCGGCCGGCGAGACTGCGGTGTTCTCCCACGACCACCGCATGCCCGGTGACGGCTTGATGGAGGGGCTCCTCGAGATCCAGCACCTCGAACTCCACGCGGTACACAGACTGTTCGGCCTGGAGCCGCCCCCGCACATCTTTCCGGACCGGGACTTCCCCCCCATAGGTCGACGCCAAATACGGCACCGAGAGATCCTGCTCGTCGAGACCTCTGATGGTGAGCACCCGCGCCTGTCTCACGCGACGCGTCAGGTCGTCGGGGATGAACCGCGCGTCCTGCCCTGGCACCAAGAACCGGACATCCTCCACCGAAACCAACGCGACCAGATGCGCTCGTTGCGGATCAACGAGGTAGGCGACCGGCACGTCGGTGCCGATCCACCGGCCGGGGTGGAGCGACTCCGCGCGGTCGGCCACCACCCCTGCGATCGGGGCCCGCAGCCGTAACTGCTCTTGTCGCTCCATCACACCGGTCAGCTCCACCTGTTTCGCACTCAGTGTCTCCCGGATCACCGCCCCCTGCGCACGATCTTCAAGGTTGCCGGCTTGGCGTTGTGTCCGCAATTCCAGCAGGTCGACCTGAATCTCTGCCGCCTTGGCGGCCTTGGCCAGCTCAGGGCTTTCCATCACCAGCACCGTCTGCCCTTCTTCAATAAATTGCCCGGGCTGCGCGCTCACCGACACAATGCGTCCCGGAGCCGGTGGATACACCGTGGCATAGGTCGCCGATTGCAGCACCGCAGGAATCGAGACGCGCCCTTGCCAGGGAATGAACAGCAGCAGGACGGCAGCCGCCAGACTCGCCATCGTGAGGGCAAACCGACGGGTCGAGGCATACAGGATTCGCCGAGACCACCAGGCTTCCAACTCGCGCCATACAGGCAGACAGATGAAGAACAGCATTTCGACGAGGAATAATGCGATCCCGAGGAGTTTGAAGAAGTAGTGATACACCATGATCGCGATGCCCGTGAACAGCACCAATCGGTAGCCCCACACCGCCCAGGCATAGGCTACCAGGAGGTTCCGCCTCGACGCGCCGACCGCCTCCGGCGGCGCAGCACACGGGGCGAAGAGCAATTCCCGCACTCGCCATTGACCGAACGCGAATGCGCGGTCCTGAAGATTCGGCACCCCCAGCCCGTCGGCAAGCAAGTAGTACCCGTCAAACCGCATCAGCGGATTGAGGTTCACCGACAGGCTCATGATCCAACTGGTGGTGGCCACCACGAACGCCAGGCTGCGCAGGGTGCCATCCGGCAGGAACCCCCAAAGCAATGTCGCCACGGCAGCCAATCCCAGCTCTGCCAGCACGCCTGCCGCGGCTACGGCCAACCGCTGTCGCTTGTCCGTCAGCCGATACGCGTCGCTGACATCGGAGTACAGCATGGGCATCATCACCATGAACGCCACCCCGATCGTCGGGACCCGGCAGCCGAATCGCGTCGCCGTGTAGGCATGCCCGAGTTCATGGATGCCTTTCACCGCGCAGAGCACGGCGCCATACATGACGGCGCCGCGCCAATTGAAGAAATGCAAGAAGGTCGACACGAACGTGTCCCACTGGCGGCTGACGAGGAAGAGCCCGGCACAGGTCAACACACCGAAGACCCAGGCCGCAGCGGCGGTGTACAGCGGCGCGACAAGAGGAAGCGTCGTACGCAGAAAGGCATCGGGACGTACGAGCGGGATCTTGATGAACAGATAATGGTGCAGCAACCACTGCCACCAAGCCTGACGGCGTGCGGCCTGCTGCTCCACATAGTCCTTCGTTTGCCCGCTTGCCGATTGATCGGTCAAATTGTTGGCATAGAGAAAGCGAACGAAGTCCTCGACATCCTCCACGCGGAGGCGGGAAGTGGTTTCGCGGCCGACGACCTTCACCAGAGACTCGATCGTGCCGGCGCTCCACCGCTCTACGAGCTGGTAGACCTGCCATTCGATCTGAAAATACTTATTGCGGACCGGATCGACGATTGTCCACATGGGAACGCCCTCCGGCGAGGGGGCCCCGCGGAGAAACTGGAGATTCTTGCGGAGTCGGGGAAGCGGGCGCTCTTTCTGAGACTGTGGCGTGACACCGGCCATGGGCTAAAGTCCCAGGAATTGACGGAGCGCAGTGAACGGGCGGCGGAACAGCAGAAACGCCAGCGGCCCCCGTTCACCATACACCTTGGCCGATCCCTGCCAGCCGATGCGGATGCGAGGATCGACGGTAGCGAGGTCTGCCGTGACTCGATAGGCGAGAACATCCCCCGGGAGGACCTCGGCATGATAACTCGTGCGACTGACCGCGGCCCGAAACGAATCCAGCGGTAACGCATCGAAAAAGGCCATGACGTCTCCGCCTTCCTGTAACAACAATGCGTCACTGACGGGCAGATCGATGCGGAGCTCGATGCGCAGAGGGTCCGCGATTTCCATGATGCGCTCGCCCACCGTGACCGGTTTTCCCACCCAATCGGACTTGTCCGTATACAACAACAATCCCGCTTGCGGCGCCCGTACCTCGATCTGCCCGAGCCTCTCCTGCGCATACTCAAGTTCTGTCTCCTTGAGCGCGACTTCCGCAGCCTTCAGCGGCACCTCCGCCTTGCGCGCCGGATCGCCGAACCCCGACTGGATCGCCTGGGCATGCTCGGCCCTGGCCACCGCGAGTTGTTGTTCAGTCAGCCGGAACTGGTTTCGGATATTCGTATCGTCGTAGCGCAGCAGCGGGCGATCATGCTGCACCATGGTATTCGGTGAAACTGCCACATCGGCAATCACTCCATCCATGGGGGCACTGACGACGACCGGATCCTTCGCCACCACTTTCACCGGCGCCACCGTCGACATCCGGACCGGAAGACACAGCAGGCCAAGGAGCACCACGACCAGCGCGACCATCGATGGCCGGTTCAGCCGCGCCGTCCAGCCGATGGTACGTTTCGACAGGGCCTTCCAAGCGTAGGCGTAACTCCCGGCCAGGCGCTGCACGATCGTCACATCGTTGTCCTGCCAGGGACTCTCCCGCTCGATCCACAACCCTCCCAGAATCGTCTCGTCCGGATGCTTCAACGGACACCAGAGCACATGCCCACGAACGAATTCCCGCCAGGCGGCACGCAGACCTTCCGGTAGGCTTCCCTGTTCGACGACAATCGGCGCGTCCTCCTGCTGCACGGTCCGCATCGCCTGCACGACCTGCTCCATCCAGACCAGCATGGGAGCGTCTTGATCGATCACCGCCACGCTGGATGCCGTGACGGCCCGATAGGAAGCCCCGTCCGAATCGGTGGCGCTCAGCAGCACTGCGTGATCGTAGGGCACCAACCGGCGGGTTTCATTGACGGCGACGAACTGCAGTTCTGACAACGTCGTCGCCGCGCGCACCTGACCTTCCAGGTGCGTCAACGTCGCCAGATGGATCAGAGTCGCGATCTCCTGGGACGTCGGTTCGGAGGTAGTAGTGGCCTGCACGATCGTTTCCCCTATGGCTGGCCGGAGGCAAACTGAGCAGACCCGCTCATTCCGGCAAGAATTTCCACCGGCAACCGGTCGAAGGCTCCGACTATCTTGATGGTCTGACTGGCCGGATCGACGTTGGCGCCGATCTCTTTGACGGTCGCCGGATATCCGTGTTGCGTTTCGTCCACGACAAAGGTGAACGGCGCTTTTCGCTGCAACCAGGCCAATGCAGACGAGGGCACCACCAGTTCGATTTCCAAACTCGTATCGTCCAACACGCTCACCAACTTGTCGTTCGGAAACACGTTTTCATATTCATTGACCATGACCGCTACGACGCGTCCGGCAAAAGGGGCTGTAATATGGCACCCCTTCACATTCACCTCGGCCACTTTGATCGCTGCGGCCGCTTTTTTCTCTTCCGCTTCGGAAACCTCCAGATCCAGCGTGCTGACGGCATTGAGCGTCATGAGCGAACGATTGTTCTGCGCGGTTTTGCCCTTGGCTTCATGCTCCGCCTTCGCCGCCGCGAGTTCCGCTTTGTACCGCTCGCAGTCGAGCTGGACCAGCACTTTGCCCTTCTCGAAACGTTGCCCCTCTTTGAAGGGAACCTGATTGATGCGGCCTTGCACCTGCGCGTACAACACGGCCTGGGCCGCCGCCTTCACGATCCCCCGAATCACCCCTTTTTCCGTCCGCATCACTTGCAGCGGACGTTCCCCCTTGGCCTCACTGGCAGGGGCCGACATCCCGCACCAACCCAGCACGAGCAGCGCTATTCCGCTACGGAACCATGGGTGTCGCATCATGTGACCTTTCTTGAGACGATTCGGGAACGCCGGCGGGCATCGGCTCCCACAGCTGCCGCAAGGCGCCCGCCAGACCGGAGAGTGTCTGGTCCGGGACGGACGGCGGCACCGCCTCCTCCCCGATCGCGGACCGAAGGGTGGCGTAGGCCGTCTCGACTCCCGCCTGCGCCACGTCCAGTCTGACTTCCGCCAGAATCTGATTGACCTTTTCCCGTAACAAGACCAAGTCGCTCGTGCTGTTCGTGATCCACAGACTATGGGTATGTTCGACGATCGCCTGCTGCGTTTCCTGATACGTACGGGCATTGCCCAATTCGTCTTTCGCCAACATGAACTGGGCCGCGCCCACATGGACTTCCGTCAACACGGTCATGGTCAACGCCAAACTCTGAGCGTCAAGCACCGCCCGCTGCGCTTCGACGGCCTTGAGCTTGGCCGGGACGCGAAAGACGCCCATGAGATTCCAACTCACCTGAGCCGCATAGTTCAGCCAGTTTTGATACAGAAAGAACGTGTTCGAGTTGTAATAGCCGCCGAACTGCAATTTCATGCTGGGAAACAACTCCAACAGCGTCGCCTTGGCTTCTTTGGCGTTGATCCGCTTTTGGTAATCGATCGTCCGCAACTCCGGGCGGAACGTCAGCGCCTGTTGCTCCAAACTGTCCGCATCCAAGGTATCGAGCAACGGGCCGCCATGACGCGACGGCGGCTGCACCTCGAAGGGGACCCCGGGAGGAAGACCCATCAATGATGCGAGCTGAATTTTAGCCGTACTGAGTTCACGCATGAGCTTTTGCACTTCCCGCTGAATGTTCAACATGTCTCGTCGATAATTCAGCGGCGTGAGGGGCGCCTGGAGCTTGCGGTCCACAATCGCCTGGCTTTGGCTCAACGCCTTGTCGATCATGCCGTCGAGCTGCCGCACTTGCGGCAACAGCCGTTCGGCGCTGACGGCCCGCCAATAGGCATTCCGTACATCCTGCAACAGGCGAACGGCAATCCGGCGCCGCTCCTCCTCCGCGATCAACATATTGTCGCCGGCCTGCTTCGCGCGGATATAGGACAATCCGAAATCCAGCACGTCCCAACTGAGCGACAGATTCCCGCTGAACACGTTTTTATCCATCGAGGTGAAGGGTTCCAGGACCGGACGGCCGTCGAGCAAGGACTGCGCGCTGCCGCCGCTGAAGGTGTTGCGCCCATCGAACCCCGCATTGACCGCGACCTGGGGAAGCAATGTGTAATGCGCCACATTCAGTTGTTGGTGCGCCAGAGCCGCTTGCATGGCCTTGACCCTCGCATCGAGGTTGTAGCGGAGGGCCCTGGCCGTCGCCTCATAGAAATCGATGGGCTTGTCGATCGGCTCCTGCTCCTGCAACATCGCGCGGAGATCCTGGCTGACACGACCCTGGATCTCTTCTTTGGTCACAGGGCTTGGGGTGACCATACAGCCGCTCACCAGCCACATGGCCGCCGCAACGCCCCAGATTCGATACACCATGATCGCTTGCGCTTTCCCGACAACCGGACACAACCGGACGCGCGAGTCCTGCCGACAGCAGTCTCCTACAGGCTGTACCTTCGGTCACAAAGAACAGAAACTTAAGTGAACGAGTAAGAAGGGCCAGGGAGGGCGGAGGAGCAAACCATCGAGATCTACATGACTTGCGGTGGGAACGGGGGGCAGGAGTACGAAGAGGGCAGTGCGACGTTACAGAGGGCGTTCACGGGTTTCCACTTACGGATGCCCCCATTGACCTCCCTTCTGCCCACCCAGTATTCTGCAGCCACAGCCGACGATGAACATTTCACACCGGTGAGGACTGCATGCGATTCGATGCCGCGCTGGCCGCTCAAGACACATTGCGGGGCGCCGAAGCCGAGCTCGGCGCCGACTGGGAGGAGGCCGTCGAACTGGAAGGCACGTTTTCCTCGAATGCCGGGGGCACGGCTCGTGAGGCCTATGAGGCATTACTCGCGCTGGCCGACCGGCACCCTGACGCGCACCGGTTTCAGGCGTTCTGCATTTACATTACCTGGCAGCAGGTGACCGAGGAGACCATCGCGCATCATTTCCAGACCGGGCTCACGCGGGCCGAGGCCTATCTCGCAACACCCGAAGGCAAGGATCCTCAGCACCTCGCCGACGTTGCCGAATTGCGCGATTCGTTTCGCGCGGGTTTGGGCCTGGACGAAGAAGACGACATTGTCGTGGAATTCCGGAAGGATACGCCGAAGGGCGGCGACTGACAGAACGTGAAACGTCGCTCGTGAAGCGTTCCACCCACGAGAGACGAGCGACGGTTCTGAGACTATGGCGGAAAACGATAAACATCGCGCGAGAATCTTTCTCCACCGGGGCGATCTCGTCCAGGCCCGCGCCGCTTGGGAATCCGCGGTCAAGGACGACCGCCGCACAGGCACGCCACGCGAACTGTCCAACAGCCTCGGCAATCTTGGCAACACCCTGGCCCTGGCCGGTGCGTTCGAGGAAGCCGACGCCTGTTACAAGGAGGTGCTCGCCATCCAACGCGACGAGCGGGACCCTCATGCCATTGCCCACACGCTCGTGAATCTCGGCAACCTGTATATCGGTGCCGACAAGCCCGAAAAAGCTCGCCCCTACTACCTGGAGGCGCTGGACCTGCTCAAGCCCCTCAACGATCATCGCGCGTTGGGCATCCTCTACCATAACCTAGCTATGGACGAAGCTCGTCGGCAGCATTGGGACGAGTCCCTCCGGCTGTTCACCCAAGCGCTGGATGCCCATCGGACCGTCGGGAACGAGGAGGGGCTGGCCGGCACCTATAGTCAGATGGGAAAAATGTTTCTGGACAGTGGGCAGACTGTGGAGGCGGAACGCTGTTTCAACAACGCCACTGAACATTTTATCAAACTCGGCAATCCGGCAGGCGAAGCGGCCGTCCTGCGGGAACTCGCCGATCTGTACGAGCAGCGACCGGATACCGTCGCAGCCATTCGTTGCGTGGAACGTCTGCATCATTTGGCGCTGGGGACCGGGCGCGCCCCCTCCGCTGCCGACCGCGATCGCCTCGCGCGACTCCGCGCCGCCCGTAGCTGAACCGGCCGGGGTGATGGTAGAATTTCGCGCCGTCATTCCCCCCATGCATGCATCACAAGGAGCCCTATGGATATCAGCGCATTTCGTCAGATGGTGGAGAAGAACCCGAAAGGCTTCCTCGGCCGTTATGGTCTGGGAAACAAAATTCTCCAGGAAGGCGGCAGCCTGGAGGAAGCGGCAGAGCACCTCACCGTCGCCACACAATTGGACCCCACTCACGTAGCCTCACACCTCGCCCTCGGGCGCGCGCTCGTAAAACTGGGAAAAAAGGACGAAGCGAAGCCCGTGTTGAAAGCCGGCATCGATGCCGCGGTCTCCGGCCGATCCAACGGCGGTGTAGACCTGGTGCCTGAACTGCAACAACTCCTGCGAACGCTGGGATAATCCAGGATGGAGGATCTATGGATCTCGACATAGCCAGACAGCGGATCGAATCCGCCATGACCCAATACGGCCAGCATGCAGCCATGGCCATCGAATTGGTCATCAACGAAGTGCGCTCCGACATGGGCCGTGACGCCGTCAACGAGTTGATCGACGAGTTCGATTTGGAACTCATGTACAACATCGCCCCGATGGAATCCGACTACTCAAACAGCTGAACTGCGATGGAGCTGATCTGCACAACCCTTGTCTTGTGCTCACAACGGCCATCCGCCGAGGGTGCCGCCGAGGAGCCTTCGGAGGCGTACGTTCAAAGGTGCGTTGAGGGAGACTCCCTGTCGAGAATGACATTGGAAGGCTTGTTCGGCATCCGGTCATGTCGCTAATCTGGTGTTCCATCTCGGGTCACGGGTACGGCCATGCCGCGCAGGTCGTGCCGGTCCTGAATGCCCTGGCTCGACGGGTCCCGCACCTGAAGGCCATCCTCAGGACTTCACTCCCGGCCACATTTTTCGACACTCGCCTGACGCTGCCGTGGGAATTGCGCCCTGCCCAGCAGGATATCGGCTGCATCCAGAACGGCCCCCTTACGATCGACGTCCCTGGAACCTGGGAGGCCCACCGGGCACTCCATGCAGGGTGGGATCAGAAAGTCGCCACGGAAGCCGCGCTGATTCGTGGGGCCCGTCCGGCTGTGGTCCTCTCGGATATTTCTCACCTCGGCATCGCCGCCGGAGCTGCGGCCGGAATCCCGACCATCGGCCTCTCTTCCCTCTCCTGGGATCTCGTCCTCGAACCATTCGTCGATCCCGCGATACCGGACCATACCGTCATCCTGCGCCAGATCCGCGACGCGTACGGCAAGGCCGATCGATTCCTGCGCGTGACGCCGGGGTTGGCGATCACGGCGTTTCGAGCCATGGACGACATCGGCCCTATTGCTGAACCAAGCACTCCGGAGCGTGCAAGACTCCGTCGATCACTCGGCGCGGACGATGCAGACCGGATCATCCTCGTCGGATTCGGTGGGATTCCGCTCGACACGCTCCCGTTCGAACACATGGAAGCCATGCCTGCCAGCCGCTTTATCTTCGACGGCCCCGTCCCGAACTGGGTCTCGCGAGTCGTCCCGCTCTCTGCGCTGGGCCTCCCCTTCAAACGGGTCCTGGCATCGGTGGACCTTATCCTCACGAAGCCCGGATACGGCACGATTGTCGAATCCGTCGCGCTCGACATTCCCGTCGTCTACGTACGCCGCTACAATTTCGCCGACGAGCAGTCGCTGGTGGACTATCTCCATCGTTATGGACGCGGCGTCGAGCTGTCGCGGGACGATTTTTACCGCGGAGCATGGGAGTCCGCCGTCCAGCTGGCGCTGGAGCGACCACCTTCGGCCTCTCCCCCGCCGCTCTCCGGCCAGGAGGATGCCGCGCAGGTTCTCGCCCGCTACGTATGACCACTGCCCTGCTCATTTCCGATCCCTGCGCAAACTGACATCCGATTGGTCGTTTTTTTCGTACAGTGTTATAGTGGGGCCTATTCAGAATCCGAGGATAGCCGCCGCATCTAGGCCGACTGCATGGACGCTCCGCGACACGCCGCATCATCGATCGAACCCAAACTCTTGGCCCGCGTGGCCCGGGGTGATCAACAGGCATTCGGCCAACTCTACGACCAGTCCAGCACGCTGTTGTTCACTTTGGCCGCTCGCATTCTCAACGATCGCGACGAAGCGGCGGAGTTGCTGCAGGACGTGTACCTCGAGGTCTGGCGAAAAATCGCCAAATACGATGTGGGCCGTGGCAGCCCCATCGCCTGGTTGGTGACCCTGACGCGTAGTCGCGCGATCGATCGACTACGCGCACGCGCCTCGCGCGGGCAACATGTGGTAGCCGACTCGTTCGAGCACCCGCTGGTGTCCGCCACCCCCGATGTCGGCCCGAACCCGTACGAAGCCCGTGAGGATACTGAAATCCGACAGCTCATGGCGAAGGCGATTCTCGACCTGCCGCTCCCGCAGCAACAGGCCATTGAGATGGCGTTTTACCAGGGATTGACGCACACGGAGATCGCCGCCAAGTTGAATCAGCCGTTGGGAACCGTGAAGACCAGAATCAAACTGGCCATGACCAAACTCCGCGCCTCCTTGCAGGAGACCTTGACGCAAGGTCACCAGGTATGACTCACGAGGAATTGGAAGAGGCCGTTCCCCTCTACGCCATCGGCGCCCTGGAGCGTTCGGAGCGGCAGGCAATCGAAGCGCATCTGTTGTCCGGATGCACTGCCTGCCATGCCGCCTTGAAGGACTATCAGACCGTCGCCTCGCTGTTGCCGTTCGGACTGACTCCCGCAACGCCCCCCAATACGCTGAAGGCCAAGATCATGATGGCGCCGGCATCGACCGCAAGCCAGGCCGACACAGAGCAGCCCGGCCCGCGATCGAGCCTGGAACCGGGCGAGTGGATGAACCATCTGTTTCCTCCGATCACACCGGCCCGCTCGTGGCCCTTCCGGTTCGCCATGGGAGTCGCCGCCGTGGCGCTGATTGCCGGAGGCGGCTATATCGCCTGGCTCACCTCTACGCAGGCGGCGCAACGTTCGGGTGAAATCCAACAACTCCAGACGGCGGTGCAACAAGGGTCCGCACGTGTGGCGGCCCTTCAAACCGAGCTCCAGCAACGTGAGCAAACCCTCGGCTCCCTGAAGTCTGCATTGGAACAGCGGACGACGGAGGTAGCCGAATTGCGGGATCAGGTAGTGCAACGGGAAGCGGAGTTGGACGATGCCCATGCCCGGCTGACGCAACACGAAAGTTCGTTGCAGCGACTCGCCCGCCACAGTGAGGAGTTTGCCGGCCTGTTCAAGAATCCTGCGTCCAAGGTCGTTTCCCTCTCCGGCTCTGAGATGGCGAAGTCGGCAGGGGCGTTTCTGCTGTTCGACCCGGCAACCAAGAAAGCCTGGCTCTATGCGTTCAACCTGCCCGCGCTGCCGAGCGGAAAGGTCTATCAGCTCTGGGCGATCGACGACAAACCGGTCAGCGCCGGCGTATTCGGATTGGACGCGGGGCAGAAGGCCCGCATGTTGATCAAAAACATGGGCGACTTTCCGCGAATGAAGAAATTCGCGGTGACGGCGGAACCGGACGGTGGACGCCCGGAACCGACGGGTGCCATCTACCTCATCGGCCAGATCTAGCCTACTGCCACGTATCTTCGACGCAGACTCCCGCTGCGGTTCTCGCCCCGAACGTGCTAGCATGACCTCGTCGCCCGGCTGACGACGCCTTCTGCCGCCGACCGACCTCAACCTCGATACCATGTCCGTACACGACGATCTCGATAGACACTTCATGCAGCAGGCCCTGGCCCTTGCCCGGGAAGCGCCGCTGATCGGCGAAGTCCCGATCGCCGCCCTGCTCGTCCGCGACGACCTCGTCATCGCCGGCGCTCACAATCTGCGGGAAACCGATCAGGATCCCACCGCGCATGCGGAACTGCTCGCGATTCGGGCCGCAGCCAGGCAGACAAGGAGCTGGCGCCTGACCGACAGCACGTTGTATGTCACATTAGAACCCTGCACGATGTGCATCGGCGCCATTGTGCTGGCCCGTATTCCGCGTCTGGTCTTCGGAGCGCTCGACCCGAAAGCCGGCGCCTGCGGATCCATCATGAACATTCCTCCGGAGCCCATGCTGAACCATCGCGTGGAAGTCGTCGGAGGAGTGTGTGCGGAAGAGAGTCAGATGCTGTTGCAGGATTTTTTTCGATCCCTGAGAAAAGCAGCGGCTCAAAAACAGTTGCATCAGTAGAGCGAGAAGGCGGTCGACTCGAATTGGTGCAGATCCCACTCCTCACCCTCGACGGCAACCGCTCCGGCCAGGTGATCGAGCAGCGCTAACGACCGAATGTGCCAGTCCGAGTCGAGCGTCCCCGAGTTCGTCCACCGTACCCGGGCCGGCAATGAGTCCCCGTCGAACAACACTTCAAACCGGTCCAGCCCGAGCGAGAGCCCTACGCCTTTGCCTTTCAGATAGGCTTCTTTCGCCGTCCAGAACCGATAAAACAGGTGCCGCCTGGCCTCGCCGTCACGCTTCGCCATGAGCGCCGATTCGCCGGGCGCAAAGAACCGCTGTGCCAACTTGAGTGCGTCGACATCCGCCTTCAGGACTTCCACATCCGCCCCCACCGCCCGGCCTCTTCCCACCGCCACCAGCGCATAGGGCCCGGAATGAGACAGACTGAACTGAATGTCATCGGATACGGCGCCGGGTCCGCTGATTGCCGGTTTTCCATGTTGCCCCGTGGAAAATCGAATCTGCGCGGCTCCCTTGCGCGTGTAACGGGAGAGAACCAGCCGCAACAACGCATGCGAAAGGATATAACGTTGACGATCCCGATCGAACGCGAACCGCACCGCACGCGCCTGCTCGTCGCCGGACAACAGCGCAGCGAGGACACCTTGATCATCGGCATACTGCAAGAGGTCGCAGAACCAGACGTGCACGTCTGATGGTCCGAGGAAAGGAAACGGCGTGGAGACGGAGGGGCGATTGGAGTGACGCGACATCATTCAATCAACAGGATCGATCTCATCGATATTATCCCGACGACCGTGCGACCGGTTTCAGTACGGGAGCGGCACGGTACCCGGCAGGATAGGCATTGCCGGGTGACGTCTCCACGATCCGCCCGTCATCCAGTTTTAGCACGCGGTCGCCCACATGAAAATACCGGTCGTCGTGCGTCACGACGATCACACCCTTTCCCCGCGCCCGCAATTCCGGCAGCAACTCCCCGTAAAACACATCCTTGTATTGCGGATCTTGATCGGCCGCCCATTCGTCGAACACGTAAAACGGCCGGTCCTCCAACATCGCCGTGACGAGCGCCAACCGTTTCCGCTGCCCCTGTGAGAGGTTGATCGTAGAATATTCGCCGTCCTGAATGGTGACTTTGTGATCGATACGTAGGGTCTTCAACCACCCGGCTGCCTGGCTGGCGACAAGGGACGGGTCGAGCCCCAGCAACTTCTTGAAGAGAAAAAAGTCGGAAAACACCGCCGCGAAATGCTGCCGATACCAATCCTGCGTGGCCGGGACGATCGCTTCTCCGTTGAGTGTGACCTGACCCTGTTGCGGCAAGTATAGTCCGGTGAGCACTTTCACAAACGTGGACTTGCCGCTGCCGTTTCCTCCGATGATGAAGACCAGCTCCCCTGAACGAATCGACAGATCCAACGGCCCCAGATTGAACGGACGCTCATCCTCCCCTTTTGCCTCGTAAGCAAACACGGCCTGGGACAATTCTACGCAATGACTCCCGCTGCCCACGGGGCGCTCGGCCCCGCCTTCTCGACGCCCCTCATCGAGGGCCAGCCCCAACGATTCAATTTTCTCCAACGCGACCTGGCCGCGGCTCAAGGTCGGCACCATACCCAAGAGGCCCCACATCGGACCGATCATATACAACATGGCAAACGCATAACCCGTCAGCGATTCACCGTACAGAGCGAGCCATCGAGGGAACAACAGGAGAATGACCCCGATCAATCCATAAAAGAGGACTTGCGTCCAGGAATCCGTGGTGAGGTATTGCTTGGTGGTGATCAGATTATGGTGCCGCAGGGCTTCGGCCGCCTGCCGGATATCCTGATCGACGAACGTTTCGCGGCGACCGCGATGCAACATCAACTCCTTCATCCCCTCAGTCAAACTGCGGAAATGTTCGAACAGAACGCCCTTCGATTCGCGAACCGCCAACGACGACTGCAACACCCGCTGATACAGATGGCGATAACCCAGCAACCCCAACAGGGCAAGGACCAGGACACCGAGAAACGCCTGCCAGGACAGCCACGCCAGATAGAGTGAGCAACCTGCGAGAATGGCAACGTTGATGGCCAAGCCGGGTAGTCCATTCACGGCCCAGGCCATGGCATTCGTGTCATCCGTCAGCGTCGCGAGAATCTCATGCGGCCCCCGGCGCTCCAACGTGCGGTAGGGCGCGCGCACCACCTTCCAGCACAGATCCATCCCCAGCTTGAGAATTGTCTTCTGCGCGAACGTGACGAGGAGCAGTTGCGAGAGATAGTTGGAACCGACTTTCAACAAGGCTAGTCCGATGAAGGCAACCGCAAACCCGTCGGAGACGGTTCCGGCTCCGTTGATCAACTTGTTGATGACGGCCAGCAGACCCACGCTGGACAGGCCGGCCAGCAGGCCGGTCAGCACCATCAGAACCATCATGGCTCTGGCATCACGCAACAGGAACAGGAGGAATCGATAAAGTTTCATCATGGTGTGCCCGCCGTCCGGAGGCCCGTCGCGGCAATGAGTCGAAGATTGCAGCAGAACCGCTCATCAATAATGCAGGTTAGGCGGCTTTCGAAGCCGGTCCGTCTCCCTGCCCATCCGGATGTTCTCGTATCCGGCCTCCGGCCTCTTGCCAGAACGCGGCAAGATGCTGCGCTAACTCCTGTACCTGCGGAGCGACAAACAACCGCCCGGAATCTTCCGCCGGCAGATAGATGGTCCGGCTGGTCCCCATGGCCGACTCACCGAAGACCAACCGCGTGTCATTGCTGGAGTTCGTGAGCGGATGTTTGGACGCGACGACATTCAAGACCTGCCCTTGGAACGGTTTCAACTCATATCGCGCCACGGCATGGAACGTCGCATAGGTCACCTGATCTTTGTAGAGAAACTCGTCTTGATGCTCAGCGGCCTCCGTGGAATGCATCATATTCCACAATCGGTGCAATTTCCCCTTCCAGAACGTCGTCCATTCAGCGACGGGCAGCTGCCGCATGAGCCGCAAATAGGTCGCGACTTTCATCCACACGAATAACAATGGCCAGAGGAGATACGGCGGGCGACTCCAATGTCGCACGTAGGAGCGTGGGTGCCACGACTCCATCACGGCCAGAATGACCGATTCTCCCTGCGCGGTCAGCTGTTGAGCGATTTCATAGGCCGCCAGGCCCCCGGTGCAGGTGCCGCCGATCAGGTAGGGCCCTCTCGGCTGCACGGTCCGTATCTCCTCGATATAATGGGCCGCCATGTCCTCAACCCGCATGAACGGCTTTTCCTTTCCATCCAGCCCACGTGCCTGCAACCCGTAAAACGGCTGATCCTCTCCCAGCAACTTGGCCAGGCGAGCGAACACCAGCACATTACCCCCGACTCCCGGCACCGCAAAAAAGGGAGTCTTCCGTCCTTCCGGCTGAATCGCCACCAGAGATCGCCAGCGCGGCGTGCAGCCCTCATCGGCCAGCACGCCCGCCAACTGTTCGATCGTCGGAGCCTGGAACAATACCGCCATCGGCAGGCGCTTGCCGAACGTATGCTCAATCGCACTGAACATTCGGAGCGCGAGCAGAGAATATCCGCCGAGGGCGAAAAAGTTATCGCGTACACCGATGGGCGTGATGCCCAACACCTGTTCCCAGATGGCCACCAATTGCAGTTCGAGCCGATTCCGGGGCTCAATCGCCTGACCACTCTCATGCTCCGGTTCGCTGGACGGCGCGGGCAAGGCGCGACGATCCACTTTCCCGTTCGGCGTCAGGGGGAACTCCGTCATCGGAACGATCGTGGCCGGCACCATGTAATCGGGCACCGCTTCCCGCAACGCCCGGCGAAGAGCGTGGGGATCGCAGGTCGTACCGCCCCGCGGGAGCACATAGGCCACCAACCGTTTGTCGCCAGGAGCATCCTCGCGCACAATCACGACGGCCTGCTTGACGGTCGGCTCATCCGCCAAGACCGATTCGATTTCCCCAAGCTCAATCCGGAACCCGCGCAGTTTGACCTGGAAATCCATGCGGCCGATGTACTCCAGCCGCCCATCCGGCATCCACTTGACCTGATCGCCCGTGCGATAGAGTCGCTCGCCCGCGCGGAAGGGGTTCGGCACAAACCGTTCAGTCGTGAGCTGCGGGGCCCCCCTGTATCCACGCGCCAACCCCATGCCGCCGATATAGAGTTCGCCCGGTGTGCCGACCGGCACGGGTTCCCGATTGGCGTCCAGGACGTAGACCTGTGTATTCGCGATCGGTTTCCCGAGGGGAATCATCCGATCGGCCGCGCGAACCCGTTCGAGTGTGGACCAAATGGTCGTCTCTGTGGGTCCGTACACGTTCCACACCGACCCGGCCCTGGAGAGCAGGTCCTCCGCCAGTTCTCGAGGCAGTGCCTCTCCTCCGCACAAGACCTTGACTCCCCGCCCTCCCCTCCAACCGAACTGCAGCACCATCCGCCAGGTGGCAGGCGTCGCCTGCATGACGGTGACCGTGCCCTGGTCCAACTCACGTTGAAGCCACGCCCCATCCATGGCCTGTTGCCGGTTTGCGAGTATGATCCGCGCGCCCGCGAGGAGCGGCAGATACAACTCCAGACCGGCAATGTCGAAAGAAAGCGGCGTGAGCGCCATCACTACGTCGCGAGCAGTCATCCCCGGTTCCTGTTGCATGGAGCGCAAGAAGTTCACGAGGGCGCGATGTTCGATCTCTACGCCTTTCGGTTGCCCGGTCGACCCCGACGTAAACAGTACGTAGACGAGATGCTCAGGACCGGCCAGCGGACAAGGATTCTCGTCCAGGTTGCACGCAATCGTTTCCGCCTCCCGATCCAGACAGACGACCGGCAGTTGATGCGGCGGGAGCCCGGCGAGCAGCGTGGAATCCGTCACCAACACCGCCGCATGGCTGGCTTCCAGCATGGCGGCCAATCTTCGGATCGGCAAACCCGGAACGAGGGGCAAATAGGCCCCACCGGCTTTCATGACGGCCAGCAGCGTGATCACCAGCTCGGGGGACCGCTCCAGCAACACCGGCACGACCAGGTCCGGCCCCACCCCGTAACCACGCAGATGATGCGCGAGCTTGTTCGCCCGGCGGTTCAATTCCGCGTAGGACCATTCGACTCCCTCGAACTCCAGCGCAATCGCGTCGGGCGTTCGGGCAACCTGCGCTTCGAAGAGTTGAGGAAAACAGGCGGTGTGTTCAAAAGGTCTGTCGGTCGCGTTCCACTCACACAACATCCGATGCTGTTCCTCGGTCGTCAGCATGGAGACCCGTCCCAGCACGGCATCCGGATGATCGGCAACGGTTTCCATGAGCTGGCGGTATTGCGAGAGCCACCGCTCAACCGAACTCCGATCGAACAGGTCCGTATTAAACTCCAGATAGGCCTTGCGCGACGCGAGGGGATCGATGGAAAGCCCCACATCCAACTGTGCCGCGCCACGGCTGACTTCATACGGCGTCCAGGACAGGTGTTGGAATTCCGTCCTGGCAAACGGCGTGTTGGCAAAATTGAAGAGGACCTGGACCAGCGGAAGCCCGCCCTGGCTTCGGTCCGGACGCAGTTCCTCCACGAGCTTCTCAAATGGCACGTCCTGATGCGCATACGCATCAAGGGTCAACTCGCGCACCTGCCTGAGCAGCTCACGGAAGGTCAACTCGCCGGTCACCTCGGTGCGCAACACCAGCGTATTCACAAAGGTCCCGATGAGGTCTTCGATTTCCAAACGGTTGCGATTGGCGATCGGCGTCCCGATGACGAGATCCCGTTGCTGCGTCAGCCGATGCAGGAGGCTGAAGAATCCGGCCAGAAATACCATGTACAGCGTGACGCCCTCGCGCACACTCAGTTGCTTCAATCGGTTGATCAGGGACCAGGACAGATCGATGGAGACGTGATCGCCTTTAAACGAATGTACCGGCAGCCGCGGCCGATCGGCCGGCAAGGCCACGACAGGGAGGTCGGTCAACTTGGGTTTCCAATGTGCGAGTTGCTCAGCCAACACGGCTCCCGTGAGCCAGCGCCGCTGCCACTGAGCGAAATCGGCATACTGAATGGCAAGTTCAGGCGCCGTCGCAAACGGCTTTCGCCCGCAGAAGGCGTTGTAGGAGCCCACCAATTCACGAGCAATCACGCCATACGACCATTGATCGGAAATGATGTGATGTGTGCTCACGACCAGCACATGGTCTTCATCACCGACCTGAATCAGGAAGATGCGCAACAGCGGTCCGCTTGCTAAATCGAATGGCCGTCGTGCTTCCGCGGTCGCGACCTCCAGTGCTCGCCCCTCGCGCATGTCTGCCGGAACCCGACGCACATCCTCCTCCGCCCAGAGCGGGTCCAAGGTGTCATGGACAATCTGGCGCGGTTGTCCGTCGACTTGCGCAAAGGTGGTTCGAAGCACGTCATGGCGCCGAACCAGTTCGCTCACCGCCCATCGCAGCGCCGCTTTGTTCAGCGGTCCATGCAGACGCACGCTGGCGGGAATGTTGTAGGCTGCGGCGGCCGGTGAGAGTTGATAGAGAAACCACATTCGTTCCTGCGCGAACGACAGCCGAAGGGGCACGCCACGGTCGGTCCTCGTTATCTCGTACCCGTTCTGGTCTTGCGTGGCCGACCGGCCGTGCTGCACGTCTTTCACCACCTCGGCCAGGGTGGCGATGGTGGGGCGTTCGAAGACCTGGCGCAAGGGCACGGTGATCCGGAACAACGCCTGCACCCGTGACACCAATTGCGTCGCCAGCAGGGAATGACCGCCCAGCTCGAAAAAGTTGTCGTGCACGCCGACGTCTTTGACTTGCAGGATCTCCCCCCAGATGTCGGCCAAGACCTGCTCAAGCGGAGTCCGCGGGGCGAGATAGGTAGATGTCAAATCAACTTTGCTGGCCCGACTATCCGCGGCCACCTGCAATGCGCGACGGTCGACCTTCCCGTTGACCGTCAGCGGCAGCGCCTCCAGCTCGATGAACGTGGAGGGAATCATGTGGGCGGGCAATTGTGTGCGCAGCTGTTCTCGCAACTGCCCCAGCCCCAAGCGAGTGGCCGGTCGCGGAACCATGAACGCCACGATCCGCTTGTCGCCGGGCTGATCCTCCCGCACCTCCACGACAGCGCGCTCCAGATCGGGGTGGCGATTCAGCACCGCTTCGATTTCCTCCAACTCCACCCGGAATCCACGAATTTTGACCTGGCGATCGACACGGCCGCGAAATTCCAACTGTCCATCAGGCCGCCATCGCACCAGGTCTCCGGTGCGATACAGACGGGCTCCCGGACGGCTGGAAAAGGGATCGGCATCGAATTTGACCGCGTTCAAATCCGGTCGGCCCCGATAACCCCTCGCCACCCCGAGACCGCCGATGTACAACTCTCCCGGCACGCCCACCGGAACGGGCTGCTGCCGACGGTCCAACACATAGACCGAGACACGGGGGACCGGCCGGCCGATCGGAAGCTCTCCGGCGTCCTCACCGCTCTTGCTCACACCGGTCAGGTCCGCCCAGGTCGCAGCCACGGTGGTTTCGGTCGGCCCATAGGTATTGATCAGGCGCACATCTGTCCCGACCTGTTCACTCCATCGCTGCACCATCTGCGGAAGTACCCGCTCTCCGCCGATGATGACGGTCTTCACCGACTCCGGGAAGGGCAGCTGCTCCAGTTCCATACGCGTCACGACCTCGTGCCAGTAGGCCGTCGGCAGGTCAAGGACCGTCAGGTTCCACTCCCGGCATCGCTCCAGAAATCCCGACACCGCATCGACCATCATCGGGGTGCGCAGCACCAGCGTCGCCCCGATGGCCAGGCAGGGAAATATCTCCTCGGCGGCGGTGTCGAAGCTCATCGAGGCGAATTGCAACACGCGATCGTGAGGCGTGAGCGCAATGATGCCGGTGATGCCCTGGACGTAATTGACGATCGACCGGTGCTCAACCATCACGCCCTTCGGATGTCCGGTAGACCCGGACGTGTAGATCACATAGGCGACGGTGTCGATGGCATCAGTCCCCTGAATCAGAGTATCGGGGAATCGCGCAATCTCATCCCATTCGGAGTCGAGGCAGACGGTATGGGGATTCGTCGCAGGCAGACGAGCGAGCTGATCCTGTTGCGTGACCAGCACGCGCACGTCGCTGTCGCGCAGCATGTATTCCAGTCGCTCAGTCGGATAATCCGCATCCAGCGGCAGATAGGCCCCTCCCGATTTGAGAATGCCCAACAGGCCCACGATCTGGTTGATCGAACGTTCCACGCAGAGCCCAACGACGATCCCCGGCTCAACACCTCGGCGGCGCAAGTAATGAGCGAGACGGTTCGCGCGGGACTCCAGGTCTCGATAGGTCACCTTCAGCCCGTCTTGTTCCACGGCGACGGCATCGGGTGTGCGTTGCACCTGCCGTTCGAGCAGACGATGGAGGCACTGGTCCGGTTCCGTGCCACCGGACGACTGCCCCCATGCCAACAAGGTCTCGCGTCGTTCGATCTCGGACATCAGCGGCAGCGACCCGATCGTTCGAGCAGGATCACTCGCTATGGCTTCCAGCAAGCGGACAAAATGCTCCTGCATGCGTGCGACCCGGTCCGGCGACAACAACGCATCTTTATATTCGAAATACCCGCTCAGGCCCTCATCCGATTCCGCCATTTCGACACAGAGATCGAACTGGCCGCTCTGCTGGGGAATGACATAGGAGGCCCACGCAGGCTGTCGGACGTCGGAAGCAGAACGCGCCAGGACTTGCTGTTGCCCGTCGAGCTCGGCCAGGAGTTTGAACGGCTGCAGCACGAACAACACTTGCGCCAACGGAGCGCGATGTCCGTGATGAATCGGGCGCACATCCGACACGAGACGCGCGTAGGGATAATCTTGGTGCGTGACGGCATCGAGAAAATGTTGTTTCGTCCGCGCCAGCCACTCGCGTCCGGAACAGTCAGGTCGCACAGTGTCACGCAGGACCAGCATGTTGACGAAATCCCCGACAGTCCCGGAAAATTGAGCCCGGCTTCGACCGAACACGGGCGTAACCACCATCGTGTCTTCATGATCCGTGTATCGATACAGCAGGACCTGAAGGGCGGCCAGACACAGGACATACAGTGTCGTTCCCTCTTCACGGGCCAATGCCTTGAGACGCTCAACCAATGCCCCTTCGAGATGAAATGCGTGCCAGGCATAGTGCGCAGGCTCAAACGTCTGCTGCGGCCGGTCATACAACATGTCGTAGCTCGGTAATTCACCGGCCAACTGCGCCTGCCAATATTGCGACAGGCGTCTACCCTCCTCGCCGGCCAACAAGATCCGATGCCATTCGACAAACTGTCGGTAGGGTGCGGGAGAGCCCGTCTCTTCACCCGCTTCCCGAGCTTGCCCCGTTCCCGGTGCACAGTCACGCTGGAGTTCCTCGACGAGGTGGAGCATCGACCATCCGTCGACCACGATGTGATGGGCGACCAGCAACAACCAATTCTGTGTGGCTCCATGAAAGAAACGGGCGTTCCACAGCGGCCCCTGTGCAAGATCGAACGGCATCGCCGCCGCAGTCATCGCTTCCTGCCGCAACCGGGTCCAGTCCCAGGTCGTACTCTCAACCAGCATCCAGCCCGGCGGGAGATGGTCATGAACCCGTTGGACTGGAACATCGGCCGCTGTCTCAAACGTCGTGCGAAGCATCGCGTGCCGGGTAGCCATTCGGTCCAGCGCTTGCCGTACGGTGGTCGGATCGACTGTGGGCGGCACATGCAGCAACACCGACACGTTGGCGGCTGAACTGTCCGGTGCGAGGCGACTCAAGAACCACAAGGCGGCCTGATTGTCGGACAATGGCACCTGGGACTCGGCATCAGCGCCCGTCGAGAAGACCACCATCGAGGGTGATTCCTCCGCACCCCATTCACCGTCAATCGTCGTGGCGAGGTCATTGATTGTCGCGCCTCCCAGGAGGGCGTGAAGGGACAGCGCCACCTGAAACGACTGTTCGATGCGATGCAGGACGTCGGCTGCCATTAATGAGTCGAGCCCCAGACGATGGATCGGCTGCTCAAAGGGAATCGCGTCGTCGCTCCGCCCGAGTCGACCGGCAATGATCCTCCGCACCTCGTGCATGATGGTATGGCGGCGCGCATCAGGCGAGAGCGTACGCAGGTCGGTTGGTTCATTGGTCGTCGCGGACGGCACGACTGACGGAAGCGGCGCCCGACTCTGGCCGATCACCGCCAAACGACTCGCCAAGTACTGCTCACGGCAGGTTCGTCGTTGTACTTTGCCGCTTGAAGTTTTGGGGAGGCTACCCGCCTTGATGAACACGACGCCGGACACATGCAGATCATGCTGTTCCGACAGGGCGAGGCGGATCGCAGAAGCCAGTTCCTGAATAGGCGGAGGTACAGCCTGCCGTTCGAGTTCCTGTACGATCACGACAGCTTCTTCACCGGCATCCTCGACGGAAAAGGCCGCCGTTCCCCCGACTCGGAACATGGAATGGCACGACTGCACCGTGCGCTCGAGGTCCTGAGGGTAATGATTTCTCCCTCGCACAATGAGCAGGTCTTTCAGGCGCCCCGTGACAAACACTTCGCCATCTTTGACGAACCCGAGGTCTCCGGTGCGCAAGAACGACCCCTCGCCCGTATCCCGTAGCCTTGCCCCGAAGGTCCGCTCCGTCTCCTCCGGATTGTTCCAATACCCTTGCGTCGCGCTGGCGCCGGCCAGCCAGATTTCTCCGACCTGCTGCGCCGCGCAACGGGACAGGGTTTCGGGGTGCGCGATGACCACCCTGGTGTCGCCAACCGGAAGCCCGCACCCGACGACCTGTCGAACAGGCCCGGTTCCAGCCATGGGCCCTGCCACAACCCCCTGCTCAAGCGAGGCCGCATCGAGGGACTCGATCGTGGGCGGCACACCTTGCCGCTTTAGAGAAATGAGGAGCGTATATTCCGCCATGCCATACGCAGGATAAAACGCGTCTCGCCGGAAGCCTACCTGTCCGAAGGCGTCTAGGAATCGCTCGATCGTGTCCGGTGCAATGGGCTCAGCGCCGCAACTGGCCACCTGCCACCCGGACAGATCCAGTTTGGCACGATCGTCCGGTGCGGTCGCGTCGACACAACGGCGATACGCAAAATTGGGCGCACCGCTATGGGTGACTCCATATCGCTGGATCGCCTCCAGCCAGCGAACCGGGCGCTTCAGGAAGGTCAGCGGCGACATGAGGTAGGCGGGGCGGCCGATCCAGGCCGGTTGGATGATTCCCTTGACCAGCCCATAGTCATGAAAATGCGGCATCCAGGAGAGCGTGACGGATCCTGCGTCATAGCCGCCGGCCTCGGTGATGCAGCGACTCTGCGCCGTCATATTGTCGTGCCTGACCATCACCCCTTTGGGGGCGGCAGTCGAGCCGGACGTGTATTGCAGATAGGCCACCCCGGTGGCGGAGGGAAGCGTCGGGCGCCAGTCTGAAGGCGGTGCTGAGGCCGTGTCCTCAATCGACAACCACTGTCCCAACGAGGGTAGCTGGTGGCGCGACTGCAGTGTGTGGAGAATTGTGCCGGTGGTCAATGCGCCGACAGCGCCGGCATCTTGCATGATGCTCTGCACGCGTGACGCGCCGGACTTCACGCGAAATGCATCGGGAGGCGGCACCGGCACGGCAATTAAGCCCGCGTAGAGCGCTGCCCAGAAGGCCTGCACAAACTCAAGTCCAGGGGGATAGATCAGGAGCAGCCGCTCTCCCGGAGCCATTCGGGATTGCAGATATCCGGCGATCGCGCGAACCCGTAGGTCGAGCTCGCCATAGGTAAGGACGGCCTCGCTGCTGCCGCCGTCACGGAGAAACACATAAGCCGGCCGGTCGGGCTGATGCTCAGCCCGCCAACGCAGCACATCGCACAACGTGTCGCCGGGTGGAATGCTTACCGGTGGATGTCTGACCACAAAATGCTCAACCCCAGTGGGACCGAGAGGCGTGCGGAAAAGACAGGTCATAGACCCATCATGATGTAACCACAAAAAATCCGATCACACCACTGTCCCCGGCCCGTCTCGCGGCACGTGGTCAGTCTACGGTGGAATGAATGCATTACAAAACGGAATCACCTTTTCCCCACTTGTTCCCCACTTGCGGGATTTCCCTCACGGCGGAAGAAAGTCTGGCTCAAGCATATGATTTCATTTGAATCTCGTAACCGTCCACGGTAAGCTGCACGTCTTTGCCTGACCTTGCGCGGAGAGGTGCGAGAGCGGCCGAATCGGACGGTCTCGAAAACCGTTGTCCTGAAAGGGACCGTGGGTTCGAATCCCACCCTCTCCGCCACGCAGGGGCGCTTGACCTGCATCCTCCCCTTCCAGCAAAAGCCCCTCGTCTACTCCGTGCTCATCTGACTTCGCGTAGGCTTCGATGCCTTACCCTTCGCGGTGACGCACTTTCCAACAGGCCGGGGCCTTCCCCCGCCTCTGGTGGACTATTCGCCTCCTCAGATCCAGGATAGTCTCTGGTCCACACAGGAGGGCCGCATGTTCGAACAAACCGAAGCCGCGCTGGTGATGACGCTGTTGGCCTTGGGTGGGATCGCACTGATGGCGGATGAACAACTCGGATCGACCTGTCTGCAGATGGTGAAATGGATGCGCCGACGGGGAAAGCACTAACCGGCTCGTTTCTTCAACTCCTTCCGTAATTCGACCATAGCCAAGGTATCACGCTCACAATAGCGCAGGAGCGCCTCCTCAATTCTCGCCTTTTCGATCCAGTCACTGACTGCGAAAATCATGCGGCTGTATTCACACGCCGCCACCCCCCCGTCGCGAATGATCAGATCGTCATAACTCAAGGCAGGCACCACCGCCGGTAAGACGGCCTTGATCGAGTAGCTCCCCCCGAAGGCCGGATGGTAGTAGTGGTCGCGGATAATCACGTGGAGATCCCACAGTCTGCCCACAATTCGCTTCAGATCCTTTCGCAACGAAGGAAAGTCCTCCGCCAGCCGCTCGATTACAGACCGTTCGTAACTCGAGTAGACGCAGATGCTGCCCTCCCGACCCAACGACTCCAACAACGTCACCGCCAATTGTTCGCGTGGATCCCGTTCGTCCCGGCACAGAAACTCGGCATGCGCCAGCGTGCCGTCCAGATGTTCGATGTGGTTGGACCATTGGGTCGGGATCACCTGATACGGCCTGGTATCCGTATACTTCGGCACCGCGGGCATGAAGGTCTCAAAATCCAAATGGTGCACGGGATAGACGATGGTCTCCAACGCCGACCGCAGGCCTGCTCCCACCCATTCGCGGTTATCCTTCACCCGCCGTTGCACCGGCGTCAGCACCACCTGATCGGGGATGTCATCGATGGTCTCCACCCCCAACTCGCGAAGCTGGATGACCGTCTTACTGCTCCCGGGCAAATGGTAAATCCAGCGGGCCGGCTTTTCCCGCGTACAGTGATCCCAGAACGGGCATTCATAGGGACTGTGGCAATGCTCATCCGGAGGGATGGCAGGCGCCGACAAGTCTTCCAACATCGCCTGCATCGCCCCGAGCCGCGTCTCGACTTCCGGCAACCGAGGCCGCACGGTGTCGGTCAGCGAACGCAGGGTGAACAGTTGGTCGAGGTCTACATGCCGACCGTCGTACACATACTGCGTATTGACGTGCATCAGACAGATCTCCGCTAACACCAGGCCGCTTCCCTCCAGCACGAAGCTCTGAATGGTCAGATCGTCGACATGGGTCGCCTTCACCTTGGTGGAAGACTTCACCTCCACGAGGCGCCAAGTCGGCAGCCCCAGCTCATTGAGCCCGACACGTTGCAGGACGTCCACACGGACCAGGACCTGGTTGAATTGAAACGCCCCTTCGAAGATCGCCAGGACCATCGGATCCTTCAGCAGCTCGGCCGTTTGCGCCAAGGCTTCCTGAGATTGCCGATACCCGGCCGTGACAAGCCGTCCGCCGGGGAACCGTCGGCGCGCCAGTTCACCCAGATCCGTGCCCATATCCAGAATCGCCTGTGTGGCGGCATCCGGCTTGGTGGCCAATCCTGGCGCATGGATCTCCAGGTACAGACGCTTATGACATTGCAGACCCGACAGATAGCGCGATTTGGATAAGCGATAGGAGGAACGCGCGGCAGGCTCAGGTGAGATCAACATAGACTCTTGCAGGCTACCGAAGCGCGATGTGAGTTGTCCAGCCCCGTCCGGCAAGGCGCATGCTCCACGAAGCAAACCTGGTTCTGTTAGGATGACGCCGCATGGCACAGGGCATCGCACAGATCAGACGCTCCGTTCTCACGCTCGCGCTTCCCGTCACCGTCAGCAGCCTGCTGCAACGGGCTGAAGGCATCGTCGCCGTCTTTCTGGTCGGGGGATTAGGGGCCGTCCCGATTGCCGCCGTCGGCCTCGGGCAGTTGCTGGCCTTCATCGCCACCACGCTGGTTTCCGGCCTCTCGGTCGGATCCAACGTCGTCATGGCGCAATTATGGGGCGCCCGCCGGTATGATGATGCTGGCCAGGCCGCGCGCCATTTTCTCGGACTGTCGCTATTGATCTCGCTTGGCCTCCTCACGTTCGGCCTGCTTGCAAATCGGCTTGCGATGGAATTGCTTGGGGCACACGCAGACGTCATCCGTCTCGCGCTGCCCTACTCCAACCTGATCTTCCTGCTCATTCCCTTCACGATCACGCTACAGGTCCTCTCCTCGATCCTGCAAGGCACGGGTGACACAAAAACACCGATGTATGCCATGATCGTCGTGAATCTGCTCCATATCGTCATCGCCTTTCCCCTCATCTATGGCCGATGGGGGTTGCCGGAACTGGGCGTCAACGGCGCAGCGATCGCGGTCGGCATTGCAGAAGCGACCGGATGTGTCTACCTCCTCTCCCATTGCCGTGGGATGCTCCGCCCCTTCCATCGACTCCGGTTCGATTTGATTCACACGATCTGGCGCGTGGGCGCCCCGGTCTCTGGTGAGCGCATCGTGCAGCAAGCCGGGATCCTGCTGTACACCAAGATCGTGTTGATCTACGGGACGGTATCGTACGCGGCTCACCAGGTCGGGCTATCGATTGAGTCCCTGTCGTTCCTACCGGGCTACGGCTTTGCGATCGCCGCCGCCACCATGGTGGGACAGAGTATCGGAGCGGGGAAATACACCAGGGCAAAACTGGAGCACTGGGAAGCAAATCGGTTGGCGGCGTACATGATGTCGGTGATGGGAGTGATCTTCTTCTTTTTCCCCTATGCCCTCCTGCGCGCCTTCACCAGCGACGAAGCGGTCATCGACCTGGGCACCCTCTTTTTGAAAATCGTGGCGCTGTTGCAGATCCCACTCGCGCTCACCATGGTGGTGGCCGGATCACTGCGCGGAGCGGGCGACACCCGGTTCATCATGGTCGCCACGATGATCGGCATGTGGGGCGTGCGTATCCCCATCGCCGTGGTAGTCGGCTATTGGTTGAACATGGGAGTGTTCTACGTGTGGCTGGCCATGATCGCCGACTGGACGTTGCGTATGGCGTTGATGCTCTGGCGGTATCGCTCGGAGCGGTGGAGAAGCATCCGGGTGCTTCGTTCGTCACCCACCTGAGGCACTCAACCCTTTCCGTCGATCGCACATTCCGGCGGTCGGACGGCCGGCCGCGTATCTTTGCCCGATCCGGCGCGCACCTCGATGCGTCCCACGCCCTTCACATTGGCACAGAGATCGCCGAGCCCCGGCGTCACCAAGCGGTAGGGGCCGCCCTTGCCGTCCGGTAGAGGCTGCCCGTCAAGCTCGTACAGCAACAGCCCGAAGTCCTGGGCCTGTTGTAATGTGAGGGTGGCGGCATATTTCCCATCGAGGGAGTGAAAGGTCACATGGTCGGCGTCCACCGCAAGCGCCGGAATCTCCAACAGGCCCTTCACGCGGATGGCACGGCCCCGCATAGACGGCATCAACACGCTGATATCATCCACCCGCTGCTCCTGCGACAATTGCTGCAGGGCCGTCCTCGTCAATGAGACCGGCTGAACGACGGCGCCGTCGATGCGGACAACGCCAGGACCCGACAGTTCCTTTTCGGTAATCGTTTTCACCATCGCAGTCAGCGCTTCATTGACCGGCGTAGGAATCCCCAATTCGCCTCCAACACGCACGATATAGCCGTTCAGGTAGTCGATCTCCGTCGGGCGCTTGGCTTTCCAATCGTCGTACATCGAGGTGTGGATGTCGCGCAACTCTTGCGTCCATTTCACGACCTTTTCGGCCATGTCGAGCGCCAACGGCACTTTTACCGCCGCAGACACCGCTGCGACTTCACCGACAATCTGCCGGATCACGCCGGCCATTTCCGGATGATCGAGCGCCTTCGCCACCTTGTCGTCGATCACCACCGTGAGTGGATTAAAGACGCAATTCCAGCACATCTTCTCCCATTTGCTCCTGCGGATATCCTCACTGAGTTGGCAGGAAATCCCCGCCTGCTTGAAGATCTCGGCGATCTGCGAGACCCGCTCGCTCGTATGCCCCATCAGTTCTCCGATCGCCACCCCACCGCGCTTATAGTGTTCAATGACCCCGGGCTCGACGATCTTCGAATAGATGAAGGCCACCCCGCCGACCACACAGTCTCGCTGCACGCGGGCAATGATTCGATCTTCGGTATCGATGCCGTTTTGCAGCGTGAGGATCACCGTGCGATCGGTCAGCACCGGTTCCAACTGCGTCATGACCTCGTCGAGGTCATAGGCCTTCACCGCAAGAATAATGAGATCGGGGGTGGTCAGTTGCCGAGGATCGGATGCGGCCGGCGGATGGACGGTGAAATTTCCCTTGGCACTCTTGATCGTCAGGCCGTTGCGCTTCACGGCCTCCAACGTGCGGGGCCGGAGGAGGAATGAGACATTGGGATTGTTCCTGGCAAGATGCGCTCCAAAAAATCCGCCGACTGAACCGGCCCCGACCACCATGATTTGCTTCATCAGATGCCTCACTCATTGCGTTCAAAAGACGCGTACTATAGCAGGCTGTCTCTGAGAGCCGCCAGCATCGGCCTCATTTCCCCGCACCGTCACAATCTGCTAGCATGCCGTCTCACGACACAACCGCAACAAGCGGCACCACCGACGACGATGGGAACCGGCTCCACACTTCAACTGATCCGATCCACACTGGCCGCGGCCCGGTCCGTCACCGTCCTGACTGGGGCGGGAATCTCCGCCGACAGCGGCGTGCCGACGTTTCGCGGCGCCGACGGGCTCTGGCGGCAATACCGTGCGGAAGATCTCGCCACGCCGGAAGCCTTTGAGCGCGACCCCCGGCTGGTGTGGGAATGGTACAACTGGCGCCGGGAACTCATCGCGACCAAACGACCGAATCCCGCGCACGACGCGGTGGCCTCAATGGAGCGGCGATTCGAACACTTCTGGCTCATTACGCAGAATGTAGACGGATTGCACCGCGACGCAGGCTCGCGGCGGCTATCCGAGATTCACGGCAACATCTGGAAGGTCCGCTGCACTGATTGTCGCTGTATCGTTGAAAATCGGGATGTACCCATCGCGATTCTTCCCCTCTGCCAATCCTGTGGCGGATTGCTTCGCCCGCACATTGTCTGGTTCGGGGAATCACTGGCAGCAGAAGATTTGGAAAAGAGCGCCGCCGCACTGCAGAGCAGCGATGTCTGCTTGATCGTCGGTACGTCGGGGCTGGTCTATCCGGCCGCGGGATTCGGCGCCATCGCCAAGCAGGCGGGCGCGTGTATCGTGGAGATCAATATCGACTCGACGCCGCGCTCGAATCTGGCGGACGCCACGCTGCAGGGACGCGCGCGAGACCTCGTGCCACTGTTACTGGAGGCGTGACAACAGCGGCAGAAGTTCATCGAGGGTCGCAATCGTCGTTCCACTCGATCCCCCGGACGGCAGACCTCTCGCCAGCAATACCCCCGTCAGTCCGACTGCGACTGCACCCTTCACATCATCACGCTCGCTATCGCCGACATGCAGCGCATCTTCCGGGTCGACGGCATGCTTCTCCAACGCCTGCTCGAAAATTCGCGCAGACGGCTTCGCAGCATGAGCCAAACTGGAAATCGTGATCGTATCGAAGAAGTCGGCGATCCCGAGTCCTCGCAGCACGGGAAATAGCCGCGAGTCGAAATTGGAAATGATCCCCAACTCGTATCCCTGATCTTTGAGCGCCGTCAGCACGCCCAGCGTCTCGGGAAACAGGCGCCAGGACTCCGCTTGCGCAAACCGTGCAAACACCTCCTCGAAAAATTCATCGAACCCTTCGAACATGCCCACGCGGTAAAAGACATTGTGGACGATGTCGAACCACCATAAGCGCTCCGATTGTTTGATCGCGCTGGGTTCCGTTGCAGCAAACACCGGCGGCGGCGCATCGCGAAACGAGCGGGCAAATGCCGCTTTGATCGCAGCCAATGAGTCCGGCGTCGTGCGGAATCCATGGCGCTCCGCATGCTGGAGATAAATCTCCGCCACGGACCCTTGAATGTGAAACAGGGTATCGGCCGCGTCGAAGAAGACCACCTGGATCCGGCTCCGGCTCATCGTGCTGACTCACTCCTCATGATCAGATCTCCTGGACAGTCACTCATCGACCGGCCGGGTGGTGGATTGTATCAGGATACGTAAAACCTCCGCCAGCGGCGTTCTCGCCGGACATGGCCTCCTCCCCCCCAGTCGGTTTCGGCCTTTTCTTTGACAGTTCCCAGACCCTTTGTTAGCTTCGCCTGGGTGGGTACAGCGAGGGGGTTCTGATGGGTTCCACGATCTTCGTCATCGACAGCAGCCCGGCGGTACAACGCATGGTAGAGCAACTCTCCGCCCCTGAGGGACATCGGGTGTTAGGATTTCAAGACGGTCCCGCCGCTCTCGACGCCGCCCGGACGCAAAACCCCGCATTGATCATTGCCGATTACCACCTTGCGAACATGACCTTCTCCGGCTTCTGCAAGGAAGTCGGACGGCAGGATCATCTGGCGGAGACGCTGATTGTCTCCATGGTGGATGCCGCCGACCGCCTAGACGAAAGCAAATTGCGCTCGCTCGGTGTCCACACTTTCCTCACGAAACCGCTTCAACGCGAACAGCTCCTGGACACCATTCAGACCATCCTCAGCAAGCCTGAAGGATCGCGCGGCCAGAAACCGGCCAAGGCACGTACCTGGCCCCCGGCCACCACAGGAGCCGACGACGAGGAAGAGCAGGAATCGCCGAAAAACGCCGTCGCCGCCCAGGCTCCCCGCCAGGTGAGGGAGAAGGAGCACGCCCCTATGTCCTCAGCAGCATCCGCAGGCAAACCGACAGGCGAAGACCTGATGAGGGGTCTGGTTGAGCATCTCCTCCAATCGACGGCCGTCAAAGCCGACCGCGCCATCACCGAGCTCTTGCCCGCCGCGGTCGCCAAGGAGGTCGCAGGGCAATTAGGGGCTGCCCTCGGCAAGGCCGTACAGGCTGAAGTGAGCAAACAGGTTGCGGAGGCGTTCGCCCCGGAACGGATGCAGCATAGCCTCCGGCCAATGGTTCAGGAAGAAGTGGCTCGCCAGAGCCAGTCGCACCGTGCCGGCATTGAGACGACCGTCCGGCAGACAGTGACCGAACTAGCGCCGGCCCTCGTCGAACAGTCGGCCCAGACATTACTCGGTGCGCTGACGGACGCCAGCGTGAAGCAACACCTGCCGCAAGCCCTGCACAGCCAACGCGACTTGATCACGGACTTACTGAAAAAAGAAGTCGAGCACGCGGCTGCGACCTGTGCACGACAGGCGGCCGATGAGATTGTGCGGGAAATGGCACAAGACCCGATCCTGCAGGCTGTGCAACGGATCGTTCCAGACGTGGCGGAAACTCAGATACGGGCCGAGATCACACGGTTGAGCTCACCCGACTAACGCCTCGCTGCGTTACCCTCGCTTGACCTTCTTGGCCGCCGCACGACGGGCCTTGGCCAATCCCTTCACGCGAGCAATGTTCTTGCGGTGTTTCTTGCGAACTTTCCGATCCTTCTCACGTCCCCTCGGCATAGTCTCTCCTTACTAACGATACATCGGCTTGCGGGCCGGCGAGCTCTCTCGACATCGGCTGAACCGCCGGATGTATATCACAGGGCTTCACTCCGCTACAACCTTTTGCACCGCCACTGATGCGCCGTCGTTGTCTTGAGAGCCCCGGCAGCACATGGTAAGATGCGCCCGCGCCGCCACGTGCGCCTCTTATGTCCACCCCACAACTCGATAAAACCTACAGCCCGCACGACGTCGAAAACCGCTGGTACCAGCGCTGGATCGATGGCGGCCTGTTTCACGCCGATCCGGCTCATACAGGTCAGCCCTATTCCATGGTGATCCCTCCCCCGAACGTCACGGGGTCGCTGCACGTGGGCCACGCCTTGAACAACACCTTGCAAGACATCTTGAGCCGCTGGCGGCGCATGCAAGGGCGCAATGTGCTCTGGATGCCCGGGACGGACCACGCCGGCATCGCGACGCAAAATGTGGTGGAGCGGCAACTGCAGGCCGAAGGCACGTCGCGGGAAACACTCGGGCGAGAAGCATTCCTAAGGCGCGTATGGAAGTGGAAAGAACAATCCGGCGGGACGATCATCGGCCAACTCAAGAAGCTTGGAGCCTCCTGCGATTGGGAGCGGGAACGGTTTACAATGGACCCCGGTCTGTCCGAAGCGGTCCGTGAGGTCTTCGTTCGCTTGCATCAGGACGAACTGCTGTATCGCGGCGAGCGCTTGATCAACTGGTGCCCGCGCTGTCTGACCGCCTTGTCGGATATCGAAGTCGAACACGAAGAGACGACGGGAAAGCTCTACACGATCCGCTATCGCCTGGCGGACGATCCGACACAGTGTCTTCTGGTGGCGACCACACGCCCGGAAACCCTGTTCGGCGACACGGCGGTGGCCGTGCACCCGGAAGACGACCGTTTCCGCCACTTGATCGGCAAGCACGTCCGATTACCATTGACGGACCGCGCAATCCGCATCGTGGGCGATTCGATCCTGGTCGATCGGGAATTCGGCACCGGCGCCGTCAAGATTACGCCCGCCCATGACTTTAACGACTTTGAAGCAGGCGAGCGACACGCGCTGAAACGGATCAAGATCCTCGATCTCCATGCGCACCTCCGATTGGCCGATTCCCTGGCCGATGCGGCCGTTGCGGAAGCGGTCGAGAATCTTCCTGTCGCGAAGGCTCGCCCGAAGATCGAACAACTCCTCACCGATCAGGGATTCCTGGAAAAATCCGAGCCCCACAAGATGGCGCTCGGCAAATGTTATCGCTGCAAGACGGTGGTTGAACCGTTCTTGTCAGACCAGTGGTTCGTCAAGATCAAGCCGCTGGCCGAACCGGCGATCCAGGTCGTCGAAGACGGGCGCGTGCGAATCATTCCCGAGGCCTGGAAGAACAACTATCTCGGCTGGATGCGGGACATCAAAGACTGGTGCGTCTCGCGGCAGATTTGGTGGGGTCATCAAATTCCTGCCTGGTACTGCGAAACCTGCTACGGCACGCCCTTCTTGCGGCGCAGTTCGGATGGAGCGCCATTGATTCCCTCGGATGCCGTCGCCATCGTGGCGAAAACGATGCCGGACGCCTGTCCGCACGGCCACCGCGACGCCCTGGTCCAGGACCCCGATGTCCTGGATACCTGGTTCTCTTCCGCGCTCTGGCCCTTCTCCACCCTGGGATGGCCCAAGCAAACGCCGGAGTTGAAGGCTTATTATCCGACCTCCACCCTGGTCACCGGGCTCGACATTCTCTTCTTCTGGGTCGCGCGCATGATCATGATGGGCCTGAAGTTCATGGGCGATGTGCCGTTCCGCGACGTGTACATCCATGCGCTGGTTCGCGATGCCGAAGGCCAGAAGATGAGTAAGTCGAAAGGCAACGTGATCGATCCGTTGCATGTGATGGAGCAATACGGCACGGACGCGCTCCGCTTCACCCTGGCGGCCATGGCCTCCCCCGGGCGGGACGTGAAACTAGCCGAGGAGCGGATCGAAGGCTACCGGAACTTCACGAACAAAATCTGGAACGCGGCCCGTTTCCTCCTGATGCATTTGGACGGCGAACGCGTCGACGTCCCGCCCGCACAACGATCGTTTCCTGACCGCTGGATTCTGAGCCGCCTAAATACCGCCATCAGCACGGTCACTCAGGAGTTGGAGCAGTACCGGTTCGACCGGGCTTCCAGTGCGGTCTATCAATTCATCTGGCACGAGTACTGCGACAAGTACATCGAGATGGTGAAGCCTGCGCTCAAGGATGCGACCTCCGAACAGGCGAAGAGTACGCGGCAAACATTGGCCGAGACGTACGAAACCATGATGCGATTGCTGCATCCGTTCATGCCGTTCATCACGGAAGAAATCTGGCAAACGTTGCCGCATGCAGGCGCCAGCATCGTCCGGAGCCCTTTTCCGACCACCAGAACGGATTGGGAGTCACAGGAAGTCGAGCAGGAATTCGCGCTGCTGGAAGAATGTCGCGCTCTGATGAACCAGGCGCGTGCGATCCTCGGGTATCCCGCAGGCAAGAAACTCCATTTCAGGGCGCACGGGAAAACGAGTAAAGTTGGCTCAGCTCTTAGGAAGCATAAATTTTTGATCGAGTACATGGAGAACGTTGAAGACCTTTGGATTGCAGATACTTTTGAAGGCAGTAATCCCGGCGGCCTTTTGGTCCTGACTGGCAACTCAGTCCAAGTGCGAACATCCATGGAGGACGCGGACCTTCAGAAGGCCAAAGACAATGTCATCAAGCAGAACATGCTGCTTCAAAAAGAAGTGGCACGGACGCAGCAGAAGCTCAGCAATCCAGATTTTGTCGCCAAGGCACCGCCCGATGTCCTGAGCGAACACCACGAACGTCTCAAACGCGAATCCCAAATAATTCAACTCTTCCAGGAAGCGCTCGGCCATATAGAGGTTCACACCTGGGACCGTAAACGTCATGAGCGCTCCTAGTCTCCAGACCATTCGGAGCGCCGTGCAACTGGCGCTAGATGAAGATCTCGCCTCCGGCGACGCCACCACCAGCGCGTTGTTTCCAACTGCGCTTCAGGCCACGGCCACCATTGTCGCCCATCAGCCGATGACCGTCGCAGGAGTCGCCGTTGCCCGCGAAGTGTTCCTGGCAGTGGATCCCTCCGTGCGCATCACCACGACCGTGAAAGACGGAGACGCTGTGAAACCGGAGACCCCGGTGCTCGCGGTGCATGGTGATGTGCGCTCACTGCTGATGGCCGAACGGGTTGCCGTCAATTTTCTCCAGCAACTTTCAGGCATCGCCACCCTCACGACGCGGTTCTGCGCCGCGGTTCATGGCTCTCCGACCAGGATTCTCGATACACGCAAGACCACACCGGGGTTACGAGCCCTCGAAAAATGGGCGGTACAGCTGGGAGGTGGAAAGAACCATCGGTTCTCGCTCAGTGACGGCGTGCTCATCAAGGACAACCACCTTGCGGTCCTGCGCTCGACGGGCGTTGATGTGGCCGGAGCCTGCCGCCTGGCGCGCGCCGGCGCTCCCCATGGTTTGCGCATCGAAGTGGAAGCGAAAACCTTGCAGGAAGTGAAAGAAGCATTGGCCGGCAAGGCCGACATCATCCTGCTCGACAATATGTCCCCCGCCCTGGTGCGGCAGGCCGTCGCGCTCATCAAACAACGCGCCCTGGTGGAAGTCTCCGGCGGGATGACCCTGCAGACGGTCGCTGCCATGGCCCAGGCCGGCGCGGATTTTATTTCAGTCGGCGCGCTGACCCACTCGGCCCCCGCAGCCAACCTCAGCATGGACCTCTCCGCCTCTCGGGGGCGTCGTGCCCGGAACCGCTGACCATTCACCATTCACCGATCACTTGGACATCGACCGCCTCAGAGCGTCCCTGCGCACGCGCGCGTTCGGCCGGGTTCTGCGATACACTCCCTCCACGACCTCCACCAACGCGGATGCGCTGCTGGCCCTGCAACAGCCGAGTGCCACACCGATTCCTCACGGGTCGGTGTTCCTCACCGACCGTCAAACCGCGGGCCGAGGGCGGCGGGGTCGAACCTGGCACTCGCCTCCTCAAGGCAATATCTATACATCCGTGGTGCTGCTCCCCGCGCCGGGAGTCACCCGTGTCGGTCCCTGGTTGTCATGGATTCCCCTGTTCGCGGCATTGGCCACCACGGATGCACTCGCCGCCGCGACCGGACTACCCATTGCCGTCAAATGGCCGAACGACCTATTGATCGACACAAAAAAAATCGGCGGCATCTTGTGCGAACAAACCACCAGACCCGATAAGACGATCGCCATCGTCATCGGCATAGGATTGAACATCAACGCTCCGCTCGACGGTTTTCCAGAGGAGCTCCAAGCCGCTACCACCACCCTCGCGGCAGAAGGCGGTCGCCCCGTGGACCGTGTCACTCTCCTGGCAGAGTTGTTCCTCCGGCTTGAGCAACGCCTGGACCGTCTCCTCACCGATGGGCCGACCGGGATGATCGACGAATTCACGCAACGATGCTCGACCCTCGGCAAAACCGTCCGCGTCAGCCTTGAGCAGGGGCGCATCGTCGAAGGCCTTGCCGAATCCATTGGTCCCGACGGTTGCCTGAGGCTCCGTGTCATTTCCGACAACGCTCAACCGCCCACCTCGTCGTTGCTGGAGGTCAGGAGCGCGGAAGTCGTCCACCTGCGGGGGTGAAATCCGTCTCCCGCTTGGGGTAGAGTGACCTCACCATGTTATTTGCCATCGACATCGGGAATACCAACGTGGTGTGCGGCCTGTTCGAAGGGTCCACCCTGCGGGCGCACTGGCGCTTGGCCACCGAATCGCGGCGAACCGACAATGAATACGGCATTCTGCTGCTCAACCTGCTTCAAAATGCGGGATTCGCACCCGGGCAGATCACCGGCTGCATCCTGTCCAGTGTCGTACCCGCGCTGACCGCGACGTTCGATTCGCTGCTTCAGGCCTACTTTCACCATATCCCCGTCATTGTCGGCCCTGACACCGATTCCGGCTTGACGCTCCGTTATGCCAATCCCAAAGAAATCGGAAGCGACCGGATCGTCAACGCGGCCGCCGCCTATGCGCGATACCGCTCCGATCTGATCATCGTCGACTTCGGTACCGCCACCACATTCTGCGCCGTCACCGGCTCGGGTGAATATCTCGGTGGTGTGATCGCGCCCGGCTTGGGAATTTCTGCCGATGCGCTGTTTTCCCGCACCGCCAAACTGCCCAAGGTCGAAATCATCCGTCCGAAAACCGTCATCGGGACCGACACAATCGGGGGCATTCAAAGCGGGTTGCTGTTCGGCTATGTCGGACTCGTGGACGGCATTGTGCACCGGATGGAGCGCGAACTCGGTCGGCGGTCCACGGTCATCGCCACAGGCGGCCTAGCCACGGTCATCGCCAAAGAAGCCGAAACGATCCAAGAGGTGCTCCCCTTCCTGACACTCGAAGGCTTGGAGTTGTTGTACCGCCGCAATCGCCTCGCATAGGGCCGGCTCTCCGCGGCCGCCGCTGCAGCCCCCGATCAAGCCCGTAGGGACCTGAAAAAGCGATGTTTTCTTTTTATTCCCCGTTGACTTCCCCTCACATATGGCTATCTCACTCCCCAGCAAAGGTGTAATCAATGTCTGAAGACGACAAGAACATTCACAGTATCGACAACTTAGACGATTCCGGCGAGGCGGCGGCAGGCACGAGTGACGGCTCGAGCGAACTGCAAGAGGCGCTGAACGCCAAGACCGACGAATGCAACGCCGCCAACGAAAAATACCTGCGACTGGCGGCAGAGTTCGACAACTACAAGCGACTCGCCCAGCGGGATCAACGGGAACAGATCAAGTTCGGCAACGAACAGATTCTCAAGGAACTGCTCCCGGTAGTGGATAATCTTGAGCGGGCCATCAAGTCCGCCAAGGGAGCGGGAACTGTCGACGCCCTGACGGAGGGAGTGGAACTCACACTCAAACAGTTGGTCGGCGCGCTGACGAAATTCGGCGTCAAAGCCGTCGACAGCGTCGGACAGGCCTTCGACCCGGCGACACAACAGGCAGTCGCGCAGGTTCCGTCGAATACTGTCCCTGAGAATCATGTCGTGGAAGAGTACCAAAAGGGCTATCTCCTCCAAGACCGCATCCTCCGGGCCGCCATGGTGACCGTCTCCACCGGCGCGGCGAATTAACGCCAGCCGCGAAAAGACCATGCGAGTTTCACGCGAGCAGCTGACACAATCGTTCACGTATTGATATTCTTTTGCGAAGGAGCCAACCCATGGGCAAAGTCATCGGAATCGACCTCGGCACGACAAACTCCTGCGTTGCCATTATGAGCGGTGGAGACCCGGTCGTCATCGCCAATGCCGAAGGCAGTCGCACCACCCCTTCTGTGGTGGGGATCACGGACAAGAGCGAGCGCTTGGTTGGGCAAATTGCCAAGCGGCAGGCCATCACGAATCCCGAGAATACCATCTTCTCCGTGAAGCGCTTGATGGGACGGAAATTCAGGAGCAAAGAAGTGCAGGAAGCCATGAAGCGGCTTCCGTACAAAGTGGTGGAAGCCGACAACGGTGACGCACATGTGGAACTGCGCGGCAAGCGTTACAGCCCGCCGGAAGTCTCGGCGATGATTCTGCAGAAGATGCGGCAGACCGCAGAGGACTATCTCGGTGAAAAAGTCACTGAGGCCGTCATCACCGTACCGGCCTATTTCGACGACAGTCAGCGCCAGGCTACCAAAGACGCCGGACAGATCGCCGGATTGAACGTGTTACGCATCATCAATGAACCGACGGCGGCTTCACTGGCCTACGGCCTCGACAAGAAAAAGGACGAGCGCATCGCGGTCTATGACCTCGGAGGCGGTACCTTCGACGTGTCCGTCCTTGAAATCGGCGACGGCGTGTTCGAAGTCAAGTCTACAAACGGCGACACCTACCTCGGCGGCGACGACTTCGATGAACGTGTCATGGATTGGCTGGTGGAGGAGTTCAAGAAAGATCAAGGCATCGACCTGCGCAAGGACCGCATGGCCTTGCAGCGCCTGAAGGAAGCGGCGGAGCGGGCCAAGATTGAACTCTCGTCCTCTCAGGAAAGCGAAATCAACCTGCCGTTCATCACGGCCGACGCCAGCGGACCGAAGCACTTGGTCACGAAGCTGACCCGTGCCAAGTTGGAACAGTTGGTAGGCGACCTCATCCAGAAAACCATTGAGCCTTGCCGGAAGGCCTTAGCGGATGCCGGTGTCAGCGCCAAGGATATTCAGGAAGTGGTGCTGGTGGGCGGCATGACCCGGATGCCGAAAGTCATCCAGGTCGTCAAAGAATTCTTCGGCAAGGAACCGCATCGCGGCGTGAACCCCGACGAAGTCGTCGCCATCGGCGCCGGCGTCCAGGGCGGCGTCCTCAAGGGAGAAGTCAAGGACGTGCTGCTGCTGGACGTCACCCCGCTCTCCCTCGGTATCGAGACGCTGGGCGGCGTGTTCACGAAATTGATCGAGCGCAACACCACGATTCCGACGAAGAAGAGTCAGGTCTTCTCGACGGCCGCCGATAACCAAACCGCCGTGACGATCCGGGTCTTCCAGGGCGAACGTGAGATGGCGAACGATAACAAGCTGCTGGGTCAGTTCGACCTCGTCGGCATTCCCCCCGCCCCGCGCGGCATGCCGCAGATTGAGGTGTCCTTCGACATCGATGCCAACGGCATCGTGCACGTCGCGGCCAAGGATCTGGCCACACAGAAGGAGCAGTCCATCAAGATCACCGCATCAAGCGGACTCAGCAAAGAGGAAGTGGACAAGCTCGTCAAGGATGCGCAAGCCCATACGGAAGATGACAAGAAGCGCCGTCGGGTCGCTGAAGCCCGCAATCAGGCCGACTCCCTGCTATACAGCACCGAGAAGAACCTGAGCGAACATGGCGATAAGATCAGCGAAGACGACAAGACGAAAATCACCGAGGCGATCGCCGGGCTCCGCAAAGCGATGGAGGGCGATGATCCTGCCGCCATCGAGTCGGCCACGCAGACGCTGACCACGGCCTCCCATAAACTGGCTGAAGAAATGTACAAGAAAGCCTCGGCGGCTGCCGGTGCCGGCGCAACCGACGCGGGCGCTTCGACCGGCGACGCAGGGGCACAGGCCAAGACCGACGAAAAAGTCGTCGATGCGGAGTTCGAAGAAGTCGACAAGGATAAGAAGTAAGCTATTCGATAGATCGCACGACCGGCTTCCCCGTTCAGGTGGAAGTCGGTCGTGTTGTACCTTCAACCAGGTAAACCCCTTCCGTGGCAAAGCGCGACTACTACGAAACTCTCGGCATCGAGCGGAATGCGTCGGACGAAGAAGTCAAAAAGGCATTTCGGAAACTGGCTCGCCAACATCATCCCGACCTGCACACCTCTCCCGAACACAAAAAAGCGGCGGAAGAAAAATTCAAAGAGCTCAACGAAGCCTACGAGGTCATCAGCGACCAGGAGAAGCGGCGTCGGTATGATACGTTCGGCCATGCCGGTGGACCGCAGGGGGCCGAGGGATTCGATTTTGGGGGTCAGGGCGGATTCGGAGATATCTTCAACGACATCTTCGAAGACTTTTTCGGCCAGCCCCGAGGACGTGCGCGAGCCGAGCGCGGCAACGATCTCCAATACAATCTCGACATGAGTTTCGAAGAGTCGGTATTCGGCAAGGAAGCGAAGCTCAAGATCCCGCGCTGGGAAACCTGTGCGGACTGCAAGGGCACCGGGGCAAAGTCCGCCACCGCGATCAAGATGTGCCCCTCCTGCAAAGGACAGGGCCAGATGCGCTTTCAACAGGGCTTCTTCAGCGTCAGCCGTCCCTGCGGACAGTGCGAAGGAGCGGGCCAGATCATCACGGAACCCTGCCAGACCTGCAGCGGACGCCAACGGGTTCGCAAAGAGCGTATGCTCTCCGTTCAAATTCCCGGCGGCATTGAGACCGGCATGCGCCTGCGCCTGGCCAACGAAGGTGAGCACGGCGTGCAAGGCGGCCCGCCAGGGGATTTGTACGTCGTGGTCAATGTGAAACCCCACCCCCACTTTCGCCGGGAAGGACAGGACATTGCCACAGATCTTCCCATCAACCTCGTGACCGCGATTCTGGGCGGCCGAGTGGAAGTCCCCACGCTCAAGGGCAACACCTTCATGAAAATTCCTGCAGGGACACAGCCCGACAAGGTGCTGCGACTCAAGGGACTCGGATTTCCAAACCTCAAGGGCGGCCATACCGGCGATCAGTTGTTCAACGTCAAGATCGAGATCCCCACAAAGCTGAGTGCCCGACAGAAAGAGCTGCTGGAAGAATTTGCGAAGGAAAGCGGCTACACGAAGGATAACGAAGGCGAAGGATTTCTGGACAAGATGAAGACGTTCTTCGAATAAATCGACCTCGCTGCCCGCCCGTCAGGCCGACCACCATGCCGGCTTTTTTCATTTCGTCATCTCAGATCCGCAACCAGGAAGTCACGCTGACGGGTGAGCTCTGCCACCATCTTCGAGCCAGCCTGCGTGTCAAGCCTGGTGAGATACTGCGGCTCACCAATGAGCACCGCCAACGGTATCAGGTACGGGTGAGCGCCGTGACCCCGCACACGTTGACGGCGGACATCCTCGAATGCCGGCCGGGACCGATCGATAGAGCCCCCCGGGTCATCCTCGCGCAAGCCCTGCTCAAAGGCGACCATATGGATTGGGTGGTGCAGAAAGCGAGCGAACTGGGCGTGCACACGATCCTGCCGCTGATCGCACGGCACGGCGTCGTACGGCCGCAACCAACCAGAGTCGCTGCCCAGGTGGCCCGCTGGCAGCGCATTGCCACTGAAGCCGCGCAACAATCAGAGCAATGGCAACCTCCTCAGATCTCGGAACCGATGGAGTCGCGTCATGTGTTGTCCGGCCATGCGGCTCCCTGTGTGCTGTTGCTCGCCGAACGTCAGAACAGTCCGGGATTGGCCGCTGCTCCCCTGCCGACTCTTGCAACCGACACGATCACCTTACTTGTTGGACCGGAAGGGGGATGGGCAGAGGAAGAACTCTCTCAGGCCATCGAGGGAACGTGCATAGCCGTAAGCCTGGGTGAGCACATTCTTCGAGCGGACACCGCCGCAGTGACGGCCCTGAGCATCGTGCAAAGCCGATTAGGCAGATTAGGCTAGCGAGGCAGGGAGAGGGGGAGTAACTACTTCTTCCCCGCACTGATCGAAATAATGGTTCCGCCCTCACCGGCGGCCCATCCGGCAGAGGCGCGAGGAAAACTAAGCGCCATCAGAGAGCGTTTGACGGGACTGGTTTCCTCCACCCAGTTGAAGCCCGCATCGCTGGTTCGGAGAATCTGTCCACGTTCCCCGACTATCCAGCCCTGTTGTGAATCGGTGAACCGCACACGGATCAGGTCGGTCAGTTTGTTACAGGTCCGTCCACAGGGCAATGTCCGATCGATCCAGTGTGTCCCTCCGTCTGTCGTTTGGAATAACGCACCGGCATTACCGACCGCCCAACCGTTGGCCTCATCCGCGAAGGCCACGTCGAAGAACGTGGCCGAGCTTTGGCTCGCCTGCGTGATCCAATTTTTCCCGCCGTCCGCCGTGGTGAGAATCATCCCCAATGCCCCCACGGCGGCGCCCTGCTGTTCGCTCGTCATCGCAACGGCATACAATGCCGCACTCGTGCCGCTGGCTTGATCGATCCAGTTCTCTCCGCCGTCGATGGTCTGCAGAATGGTGCCGTTGCCACCCACCATCCATCCCTTCGCCGGAGATACGAATGCAATCCCGTAAAGCGGCGCCTGGGTGGAAACCACGAGCACACTCCAGGTTTCGCCACCGTCTTTGCTCGTTCGGACCGTGCCGTTCGCCCCCACAACCCAGCCGCGCTGCGCATCACGAAAGTACACCGCGGTGAGGAGCGCACTCGTGCCGCTGGAGACTTTCTTCCACTTGTGGCCACCGTCGGTCGTTTTCAGGATCGTTCCCCCTGAGCCGACGGCCCACCCCAGCTGATGGTCGTGAAAAAACACGCCCAACAGAGTTGCCTCGGATCCGCTCTTCTGCATGGCCACGGTAACCGGAACGGCGGGAGACGCAGCCTCCACCGTGGCGACTGAGCACAGGGTCAGGAGCAAACACACCACTGCAGCCAAAATACGCAACGTCAAACGCCTCAATGAAAGTGAGAGTTCTCAGGGCTGGGATTGCGCCAGTAACTAGCATCAGGCAATCCGGACGGTTGAATCGTAAAGGTGCCGGCCTCCAGCGTGAGCCATTGTTTCGGCGTGCAGCAGGATCCATCCGGCAGCAAGTCCCAGGACCCGCGCCGCACCACCAACGGCCCCGACGTCAGGTCCGGATTGAATTCGCCGAGTTTGCCCACGCCAAACGAATGACGATGGGGAATCCGGACCTGGATCTCCGTATCAGTCCAGGATTGGACAATCGCCCCAACCCCGTTGAACAGGACTTCGGTACGCGAGACGTTTTCCCCCAACTCCGGAGCCGCTCGGGCATACACACTGTCGGTGATGAGCTTGCTCGGCTCCGTCGTCTTTAAGAACTTGCCAAACCCGCTCCCTTTGATCGTCACCAACTCGTCGAGCCCCCCGGTGTTCGGGCTGTACGAATCGATCTTCGGCGTCACGAGCGTGAAGTTTCCGGCCTGTGTCTCGAGCACCTGCTTATCCGCGCAGCATGTGCCGTCCGGCTTCGGGGTGTTGGCGGCGCGTTTGACCACTACCGGACCACTCTTGGCACTGAACGGTACCCAGACATCGATGCGGTCATGACCCCATCGATAGACGATCGCCGGCACCCCGCCGATCTCGACGGTATTCTCACTCAACGAAAAATCGATATAGTTAAACGGTGTAGACCCGGCCTCCGAATAAAACCCGAAGTTCTCCCCGGTGATTTTCAACAACGTACCGATGGGTGCTTCCGTCGGAGTCAGCGCGTTGGCCTTGGGTGTCTGCACAGTGTACGTCCCGATAGCCCGCTCCTGCCCGTTACGCTTCATCACGACGGGGCCGGTCTGGGCATCCAGCGGCACGTGCACCACGACGGTCGAATCCGTCCACTGCGACACCGTGGCCAAGTGACCGCCGAAGAGCACACCATCTTCGGGGTTTCTGGACGTCCCGAACCCTTTACCGAACAGCACGACTTTCGTGCCGACCGGGCCGCTCGTAGGATCGACCCGTACCGACGCCAATACCTTCACCGGCATTGAATTGCTCACCACCTGCTTCACCGGCGCGCAGCACGATCCGTCCGGCAACGGATCGGAGGAGGCCATGCGAATGACCACATCCCCCGTCTGTACATTACCGGGCAACTCCACTTCGATCTTGTCGTCCCGCCATTTGCGGACACGCACGCTCACGTCGCCGACGATCACGCTATTCACACCGAAAATCGTGTTCGGATCGCGCGGGCCGGCGGTATTGCCGAAATGCTCTCCGGCAATTTCCAGAATCGAGCCCGGCTCGACTTCGGCGGGCGAGACCGACTGAATCGTGGGTTGCAGCCTGGTGAACGACCCCGCTTTTACGTGTTTCTTCCCGATGATGATATCAACCGGCCCGTTCCCGGCCTGTGACGGCACCCGCACTTCGATGAGATCGGGATCCCACCGCTGGATCAGCGCCGGCACACCCTGGAACGTGACCTGATTAAACCGGGTGGATTTGAAGGGACCGAACCCCTTGCCCGTGATGGACAACGTGGCGCCCGGCACGGCGGCATTCGGATGCAGAGCCGGTGCTTCGGCCCGGGCTGCCATGGAATCAACGGAATTCGCCATAAGGGCCAAACCAACGATCGCACAAGTTATATATTTCATGGGATTCACTCCCTACCGAGACCCTTTGACTGTGCCTGACCAGCAGGCCGGGTGAGGATGATAATGATAGTACGTCAGATGAACGCCCCGCACGTGGCACAAAAAACCCCACGCTACTGAGGCAACGAAGCCGGATGGGGTGTGGCAACAAAACCAAGAGACTTCCGGACTATAACAAGCGGTTTTTTTTGATGTCAAGGCAAGCGGAGCCGGCGGGATCACAACCGAAGAATGGAGGACTTCAGGCTTTCACTTGCACAAGTAATTCCAGTTCAATGGCGGCATGCAGGGGCAGCTCAGCCGCACCAAGCGCCACTCGCGCATGGCGCCCCGCCTCGCCGAAAATCTGCACCAGCAGATCGGACGTCCCATTGATCACGGCAGGCTGCTGCACAAACCCGGCGGCCGACGCCACATGGCCGACCACGCGCACGATCCGCTGCACCCGGTCCAACGAGCCGAGTTCCTGCTTCACCACCGCCAAGGCATTGAGCAGCGCCAACCTCGCCGCTTCGGCTCCCCGTTCAACCGTCACCTCCTGTCCCAGCTTGCCTGTGATGGCTACCTGCCCATCCCGAAACGGCAAGATGCCGCTCAGGTACAGCAGATCACCGGCAAGCACCGCCGGCACATAACTCGCGACCGGTTTCGGCGGAGGCGGAAGGGTGAGACCGAGGCTAGTCAACTTCTCGTCGATCGACATCGGGGATCCTTTCATGTGCAAACGCTCGTCCGACGGCAAGACTCACACAGCTCAACAGCCAAATTCTACCGAGTGCCTGGGAATAGCTCAGAAGCGAAAGTGTACCTATACGTCATCCACGCTCCATTGACAAGGCACTGCAGAGGATTGCGAACAGCAGAAAGAGACATACCGGTGTTCTCGCCATATCTTGCTTCCCTCACCTGTCTCTAAACGACTTCGCATTCTTGCTTCAGCCGTATCAGGGTACCTCATGCTGTTCCCATTCAGATCTCACGTCTGGCAAATCCATAGACCATTCTGTTTCATGATCTCTGACGAATGTGAGCCTGTTTTTTCCCACGTTGGACAACACATCATTTATCATCTTCTTTTGGTGGAACCTCACGCGAAATAAATCATCAAGGATCAACACTCCCGATTCGTATACGATTAGCAAATCGTCCTGCCTGTCAAATAGCAGAGTGTTCCAGTACTCCGTGAAGCGATCTTCACGAAAGAGACGCTCGGATTTCTCGATACCGCCTATGCTGCTGATTGAATATGTGTGAGCCCCTCCAATGAGGCAGACATGATCGATCCTTCGACCTTCAAGCACAAATACCCTTGGATCATCCAGCATTTCACCCGCGTCCACGGCATCTGGTAATTCGAGTACGTTCCCGTTCTCACAAGAGACATGCGAGAGTCGCACATCGGCGCACCTATAAGACCAATGCAGTCGTGCTTGCTTCAGATCAGGAAACAGCAGGACTTGTCTGCCGCGAAGAATGAGTTCTTGCCATTTCATGGACGTTTCGCAGTCCCTCCGGGGCTATTCACCGCGGTCACGAGCGTCTTGTCGTTCCGGATAGTCGAACCTGCTTCAAAGCTTGTGACACTGCCAAGGTGCCTACCATTCACTCGCTCTGCCAGCGGGCCACCCACATCAAATGGCACAGCGAAGCGTCAATCCGAATGAGCAAAGCGGTGCTAGGGCATTTGATTAATCGCGACCTTGGCCGGCGGTCAGACTGGGGCCAAACCTCTTTTCGGTCGCAATCAAATAATCTCGCCAATGCTGCAGCATCCGATCGTAATTTTCGGTTTGTGAATGCTTCGATGGATCGTAACCATCCTCAGGGGGCATGTACCGAACAAAAGGCATAATTTCAGCTGGATAATCAAACGCTGTATAGAGTTCGTCTATCAACGCAAACGGATCCACAGCCTGTTCACGATTCTCAAAAAGCCAGCGCAGAATGAGGTACAGCCATTTACTCTTTATGACTTCGTCTGAAAGAGGCGGTTCTTTACTTGCTACTTCTCCTGCCAAATCTCGCGCCCTGATCGATTCCAGCGGGAGCAGACCAGCAAGCTCAACCTCGACTGAAGCATTGTGGCGATCGGAGGCGAGTTGCCGTGTGGCCGACTCAGTCAACACCTTGCTGCCGATCCAACCCTGATCATACGCCCACACGGCCTCTCGCCAACTCAGGGAGTACCTGAGAACAAAATCAGTAGGTAGTGGTCGCAGTGTCATGATTTGCTCAGACGCCACTGACCGTTGCACCCAGAAGACACTGTCGACATCCCTCACTCCACTGCAGACAACGCCGATCGCGGAAACCCATCCGTAGGTCGTCGATCCATTGCAACAGCAACACATTCATGCTCGTCTATCAACCTGAGGTCTCGTCCCTACCATCATCGACAGCAAATTTGTCCCTATGCTATATCGCAGGCACCCCTGGAGATCGTTTGCAACACCCCGACGAAACGTCACATTGGTATCTGTGAGTGTCACCACCCTACGAAACCATCTTGACAATAGAGCACCCTGTCGCCACCGGCATGCTCACCGGCACCATGGTCGCGGCCACGACGAGCGGCATTCCCAGGGGCATGGTCAAGGGGGCCCGACGCTGGAGAAGCGACCAAGCTGAGCGAGCAGGCTACCCGATGTCGACTGAAGGAGTTAGCGGGACTGCAAGGCATCGAGGAAGCTGTCGCCCCAGGGCAGCCTGGTCGCTCCCAACGCTTCACCGATGGTTTGTCCGAGATCGGCGGCCGTCGTCCTCGTCCCGAGGTTGACGCCTCGGGCAAGGCGTGGACCGGTGACCAGGCAAGGGACATATTCGCGCGAGTGCCCGGGATTCGGTCTGGCACAGTCGAACCCGTGATCGCCGGTGATGATCAGGACGTCACCGACCTTCAGCGACTCCTGGAGGTCGCGTAGGCGACGATCGACATGGTGCAACGTCGCCAGAGTCTCCTGCAGGTCAGGGCTCATGATGGGAAGATTCGCATAGATCAAGCCGCGTGGCGCTTTGCTGAACATGCCGATCACTTCGTCCATGACGGCCTGAGCCCGAAAAAGCGACACCGACCTGGTGACACCGCGTCCGCTGAAGAGGTCGCCGACTTTTCCCACCCCGAACACCAGTTGGCTGGCGCGGCTCAAATGATCCAGGAGCGTGAGGCCTGGCGGTTCCACAGCAAAATCCCGACGACGTTCCGTGACGGCAAATCGCCCTGGTTGTCCGGCAAACGGATAGGCCACCACGCGAACGATCGGCATCGTCGCCTTGAGCCGCCGTCGAGCTTCGCGCGCCAGGCGATACAATTCCTCTGGCGGGACGACCTGCTCATGAGCGGCCAGCATGATGGTCCCCGCGGTATCGATCCACGCGATGGGCATGCCGGTTTTTTGATGCTGGGCGCCGAACTCCGCGATTGGCTCCAGCTCAACCGTGCGGCAATTCCCCAGCGTCCGTTGTCCCAACGCGGCTTCGAGTCCGGAAGCCAACTCGTCCGTAAACGTTTCGCAGGGAGGCGGGCCTTCCTCGATCACGTACCCGGCCAATTCCCAATGTCCGGCCAGCGAGTGTTTGCCCTTGGTCGAAAACCCCAGCTTCCCGTAGCACCCCTCCGGCTGGGCTATGGGGCGAATGCCTTGAAATTGGCCAAGCAACCCGAGGCCGAGCTGTTCAAGATTTGGGAGGGTGAGTCCTTTGGAGATCGCGGCCAACCGCTGCAGCGTATTGCAGCCGGCATCACCATACGACTCTGCATCAGGCAGGGATCCGATGCCACAGCCGTCCAACACCAACAGTACGATTCGTGTCATCATCGGGGCACTATATCAAATCCGTTGGAACGAGCAAGCCAATCCGCCGTCCCGGCACGGCAACCCACGTTCCCCGCACCACTCGCGAGACGGCTCAGCGACCAGGGGCCTGTTCCGTCCGCCACTCGCTCAGGATGTTCAGACTCGCGCTGGTACCGATCCGGTCTGCTCCGGCTTCCAGCAACGCGCGCGTCGATTTCCAGTTTCGGATGCCGCCGGAGGCCTTCACCTTCGCCCGTCCGGCCACGGCCTCTTTCATCAGCCGCACGTCTTCCACCGTGGCACCGGCTTGATTGAACCCCGTCGAGGTCTTCACATAATCCATGCCGGCCTCGACGGCCAGACGGCAGGCCGTGATCTTTTCTTCGCGGGTCAGCAAACAGGTTTCCAGAATGACCTTATGGTTGACTCCTGGAGTCGACTGCACGACAGCCGCCATATCCTGCCGCACGAAATCATAGTCGCCGGATTTCAGTCGGCTGATGTTGATGACCATGTCCAACACCCGCGCGCCATGCGCCACCGCCTCGATCGCCTCCGTGACCTTCGCATGGGTCGAGTGCCCACCAAGCGGGAACCCGATCGGAATACCGACCTGCACAGCCGTTCCGGCGACGGCCGCCACCGCCTCATCGACGTAGCACGGCGGCACAAAAATCACCACAAACCCATGATCCTTGGCCTCGGCACAGAGCCGTAACACGTCGGACTTGGTCGCCTCCGGACGCAAGACCGTGTGATCCAATAGACCCGGCAGATTGTCATTCCACGACACAAATCCCATGTGCTTGTTCCTTTCAACGAGTGAGGATTTCATGGTGTGAGCGGGTGCGGTGAGGCATTGCGGCGTGCGGCTGCAGACGACGGCACCTTCACGCGCCGTGAACGGCGAGGCTTCCTCTGACACGCTTGCGGAACGGCTGTTTCTGATACTTTTCCACAGCTTGATTGTGTTCGGCCAGCGTGGAGGAGAACTGATGGGTCCCATCGTTACGCGACACAAAATACAGGTAGGATGCCTGAGCCGGGAACAATGCCGCACGAAGCGAGTGGGCTCCTGGGCTGGCGATCGGTCCCGGAGGAAGTCCCTGCACACGGTACGTATTGTAGGGGCTCATGACGGACAAGTCGCGTTTGTGAATGTTGCCGTCAAACGCCGGAAGCCCGTAGATGACCGTCGGATCGCTCTGCAGGGGAATCTTCTTTCGCAAGCGGTTGTGAAACACCGCCGCGATCAGTTCACGTTCTTCCTTGGACCCGGTCTCTTTTTCGATGACGGACGCCAGCGTCAACACTTGATGCAAAGACAACTTCATTCGCATCGCTTGTTCTTGCAGATCGGCGCTCCACACGCGATGAAGCCCGTCGACCATCGCCTTGATGACGTCCCGCGCCTTGGCCTGGCGTGGAAAGGTATAGGTCTCCGGAAACAGGTACCCTTCCAGCGAGTCTGCCTCGATTCCAAGCGTTGCGATAAAGGTGCGATCCCGAACCAGTTTCGAGAATTCTTGAACGTCGGTGACCTCCTGCGCCGCAAAGACCTCGGCGATCTGCGCCAGATTGTACCCTTCGGGGATCGTCACCGGATGCAACAGGACTCGGCCGGCCAACAGCTTTGCCAGAATTGCCTGCGAGGACATGCTTCCATCCAACTCGTATTCACCGGGGCGAATTTTTCGATCAATGTCTCCGGTTCTGCCGAGCAGGAGGAACGCCCAACGGCTGCGGATCAGGTGCTCACCGTGCAGAATGCCCGCAACTTGTTGAAAGGTACTGCCGTCGGGAATGACGACAATGTGGGAGGGGGGCTTAGGAAGCCCGCCGACGACCGGACTTTGAGCCCAGCGCAGCACCAGATACCCCGAGACGGTCAGGAGCATCACAGCCGCCAGTGCCAGACCCGCAATCAATCTCTTCTGCATCATCGACTCGTGGTTCGTCAAAAGACCAGGGATCGTCGTCTTGAGCATTGCCTACGGCTTGCTCTGGGCCAGACGACGACTTCTCCAGACTCGCGAGGTAACTCTGGAGCAGAATAGCTGCGGCGATCCGATCGACGATGCCTTTCCGCTTCCGACGTCCCACATCGGCGGCAATCAAGAGGTCCTCCGCCGCACAGGTCGTCATCCGTTCGTCCCAGGTCACCACCGGAACCGACAAGGCCGGTTCGAGCAGCTGGATAAATTCCTCGACCAGCTTGGCTGCCGGACCGCTTTCGCCGTCCAACCGAAGCGGCAGGCCGACGAGCACCAGGCCGACCTCGTGCTCACGCACCAGCTCCTGGATATGCCGGATGTCGGCCTCGGGATTCCGCCGATAGAATGTCTCCAAGGGCTGGGCCGTCCACCCCAGCTCATCGCTCAAGGCAAAACCGATCCGCTTGGAGCCGTGATCGATCGCGAGAATCCGCTGGCCTTTCATGAGTCTACCCTTCCAAGGCCTTTTGGACCAACCCAAAAACTTTTTCAAGCGCCGCAGCCAGCCCTTCGGGATTTTTCCCGCCGGCCTGCGCCATCTCGGGACGACCGCCTCCCGTGCCGCCGACCTCGATCGCCATCTCCTTGATCAATTCACCTGCCTTGAGTCGGCCCACCAGATCCTTGGTCACCACCACCAGCAACGACACCTTGCCGTCGTTCGCCGCGCCGAGGGCCACGACACCGCTCCGGAGCTTGTCGCGCAGTTGATCGGCAAGCGCCCGCATGCCGTTCACATCAAGGCCATCCGTGCGTTGCGCATGGACTTGGACACCCTTGATCTCTCGTGCCTGTGCGTCACCGGACGACGTGCTCGCCATCTTGAGCTTCACGTCCGCCAGTTCTCGCTCCTTGTCTTTGAGTTGTTCGCTCAACTTCCGGGTGCGCGCGACGACTTCATTCGGTGCGACTTTCAGAAGATCGGACAGCTCCCGCACATCCGACTCCAAGCGTTTGAGGGAATCCAATGCGCCACTGCCCGTCAAACACTCGATCCGGCGCACCCCGGCCGCCACTCCGGATTCAGATACGATCCGGAACAACCCGATTTCTCCCGTGCGCCGGCAATGAGTACCTCCGCACAACTCCTTGCTGAAGGTATCGATCTGTACCACCCGCACCCGGTCGCCGTATTTGTCCCCGAAAAACGCCAAGGCCCCGCCCGCGACCGCATCCTGCACACCCATGACATCCGTCTGTACCGGCTGGTCTTGGCGGACCTGTTCGTTGACGATCGATTCGATCTCGTCGATGTCACGAGACGACATGGGCCGGAAGTGCGCAAAGTCGAACCGCAGGCGATTCGGCGCCACCAGCGAGCCGTACTGTTTCACATGCGGCCCGAGCAGATCGCGCAGCGCGGCATGTACCAAATGCGTGGCCGTGTGGTTGCGCGCCGCAGCCTGTCTGGTGCGAGGATTCACCGACAGCTGCAACCGTTCGCCTTCCCGAATGGACCCGGCTGTCACGAGGCCCTTATGGACGATCAAGGTCGGAACCGGCCTGGTGGTCTCACGAATCTCCACTCGACCGTCAGTGCCGCTCAAGACACCCTGATCGCCGGCCTGTCCACCGCCTTCCGCATAAAACGGTGTGACGTCGAGCACGATTTCGATTTCGTCGCCCTCCCGCGCCTCCTTGATCAGACGATCACCCTGGAGGAGCGCCTGCACCACGCCTTCCGAATCCAACCGGTCATAACCGACAAACGAGGTGGTTCCGACACGGGCGGCCACATCGCTGAAAGCCGGTCTCGCGGTCTCGCTTTCGAATCCCCCCGTCTTTCTAGCTCGGGTCCGCTGCTCCTCGATGGCGGCTTCAAAGCCGGTTTCGTCAAGGGTAATCCCCTGCTCCCGACAGGCTTCCGCGATGAGGTCCATCGGAAACCCATAGGTGTCGTACAATTTGAAAATCTCCGTCCCTTGCAACACCTCCTGCCCTGCCGCCTTCACCTTCGACAGCATGTCGTTCAGGATGGGCAACCCTTGATCGAGGGTGGCGATAAACCGCTCTTCCTCACCGCGCGTGGCTTCAGCCACCGTCCCGGCCGCCGGCCGCAACTCATGATAGGCGTCGCTCATGTGGTCCACGACCGTCGCCGTCAGCTCATGCAGAAACGGTTCGGTGATACCGAGCAGCCGGCCGTGACGGGCCGCGCGCCGGAGAATTCGCCGCAGCACGTACCCCCGCCCTTCATTCGACGGCAATACGCCATCGGTCATCAAAAATGTAATCGCCCGCAGGTGATCGGCGATGACCCGCATGGAACGATCCGCCTGCTCCGCCGCGCCGTACTCAGCGCCGGCCCGCCGACCGATCGCCGCCAGCAGCGGCGCGAACAAATCGCTGTCATAATTGCTGAGCCGCCCCTGCGCTACCGCCGTGAGACGTTCCAGGCCCATGCCGGTATCGATACTCGGTTTGGGCAGCGGATTGAGCGTCCCTGCGCTATCGCGATTAAATTGCATGAACACCAGGTTCCAGATCTCAATGACCCGGTCACCCTCACCGTTTGGGGTGTCATCGCCCGGCACCGCCGGCCCCTGGTCGAAGTGCAATTCCGAGCAAGGCCCGCAGGGGCCCGTGTCGGCCATCTGCCAGAAATTGTCCTTCTCGCCACAACGCACGATACGGCTCGGCGAGACGCCGATCTTTCGCCACAAGCGATCGGCTTCGTCGTCCTCGCGAAAGATCGTGATCCACATCCGGTCTTTCGACAGCCCGACCACAGAGGTGAGGAATTCCCATCCGAACCGGATGGCGTCTTCCTTGAAGTAATCGCCGAAGGAGAAGTTGCCGAGCATTTCAAAAAATGTGTGATGCCGTCTGGTATACCCGACATTTTCGAGGTCATTGTGCTTTCCACCGGCACGCAGACACTTCTGTACGGTCACGGCCCGCTGATAGGCGCGCGTCTCTTCACCCAAAAACACCCGCTTGAATTGATTCATGCCGGCGTTCGTAAACAGCAGCGTTGGATCGGCCTGAGGAATCAACGGCGCGCTCGGCACGGCCCGATGACCCTGTTGTTCAAAATACCGGATGAAGGCTCGCCGCAGATCGTTCACACTTTGGCTCATAACTCGTCTAACCCCGTCTCCAAGTCAACTTGCGTGACTTGCTGAATGGTGTCGTCGTCAAACCCGCGTTGCCGCAAAAACCTGACCCACTGTGACGGACGTGCGCTCGCCGTGCGTCCTTCTAATGCTCGGCAGGCCAGTTCCTGTTCGGAATTCGACCGGTAGGCGCTCGCCAGAGCCCGTTCTGTCACCTGATCCTCGAAGCCTCGGCTCAGGAGCTCCAGCTTCAGCCGCTCACGCCCCATCGGGCGCCGGGCAAGCCTGGCTTCCGCCCAACGGGTGGCATAGGCTTGATCGTCGAGATACCCACGCCGCTCCAGCTCACGGACAACCGCGTCCCCCTGTGCCCGGCTCGCCCCTTTTCCCTGAACGTACTGTTCGACCTGTGATGCGCTCCGCTCGGCACGGGCCAGGTACCGGATCGCCATCGTCAGGAAGTCCGGCGGCAACTTCACGCCTCGCCGTCCACCGCGTCCAGCCGGCATGCCGCTCCCTATGTCGTCGCCCTCGCACTGTGGCCGCGTTTCTCGTCTTGGCGACTCTCGACCTTGCGCTCGAGTTTCTCGTCCTTGCCCTCTTTGGCATCCGTCTTTTTGTCGGCCCCTCGTGCAGGCAGCCCGGCGAGTTCGCGTACCTTCCCTTCAATCTCCTTGGCAATGGCCGGATTGGTCTTGAGAAAATCGCGCACGGCTTCCCGCCCCTGACCCAACCGTTCACCTTTATAGGAATACCAGGCGCCGGCCTTCTCCACCACGCGCTTTTCCACGCCCATATCGACGATCTCGCCCGACTTCGAAATGCCTTCGGCAAACATGATGTCGAATTCCGCCTGCCTGAACGGCGGGGCCATCTTGTTCTTCACCACCTTGACCCGCACCCGGCTTCCGGTCACATCCTGCCCATCCTTGATCGACTCAATTCGACGAATATCGAGTCGTACGGACGAATAAAACTTCAACGCGTTCCCGCCGGTCGTCGTTTCCGGATTCCCGAACATCACGCCGATCTTCATGCGAATCTGGTTGATGAAGATCAACGTCGTCTGCGACTTCGCAATCGCCGCCGTCAGTTTGCGCAATGCTTGGGACATCAACCGCGCCTGCAAGCCCATATGGGCATCACCCATTTCGCCTTCGATTTCAGCCCGCGGCACCAACGCCGCCACAGAGTCGACGACGATCACGTCGATCGCGCCGCTGCGCACGAGAGTCTCGGCGATTTCGAGCGCCTGCTCGCCGGTGTCCGGCTGGGACACGAGCAAGTCATCGGTCTGCACACCCAGCTTCTTGGCATAGGTCAAATCCAGCGCATGTTCGGCATCGATGAACGCCGCCACCCCACCCGCCTTCTGCGCCTCGGCGATCGCATGCAGCGTGAGGGTGGTCTTACCGGACGACTCCGGACCGAAAATTTCGATGACCCGTCCACGGGGGAATCCGCCCACGCCGAGCGCAATATCCAATCCCAAGGAACCGCTTGAGATCGCCGGCACGTCGGCCGGTCGATCCTCAGCCCCCAACTTCATCACCGCACCCTTGCCGTATTGTTTTTCAATCTGAGCCAGGGCCAGGTCCAACGCGCGCCTTTTCTCGTCTTTTTCAGTCATTCGAAACTCCTTCTCGCAACATGACTCGTGAAGTGTGCGTGTCTCGCATGCCGTGGAAAACAACGCACCAGCCGGCCATGAGTTGACCACGCGCCAACCGGACCAGACTCAGACCATGGAAGCGGACAGAACGGGGGATTATACCGGACTTAGACGGAAGAAGCCTAGCCCGCTGGTCCCTCAGCCAACCTCGACGAACGACACATCCCCGCGGTTTCCTCAGGTCGTCTCGCGAGCCCCAGTCGGCCCACGCCGTCATCCGCATCGACGCCTCCGGGGCCGATGTCAAAAATCCCGCGACGTACCGTCATAACCGTCACTTCACCAATATGCCCCTGCACCAATGGGTCTCATCACCTGCGCCCGACTCATCCTGCGAGCGAATACGCAAGTCCATGAAAACACTTTAGAGACCGCTGACAATCAACCTAAGACACTGCGGCTGAGGGCTCTGACCCTCGACATCGAGATTCGGTCTGCATGGATCTACCCCTGGCACCAAGATTGCTCCCATTGCCAGTGCCCACTGATTCTCTCACTTGATGCAGGAGGCCTCCATGCCACAAGAGCGAATGGATAACGGATCTGGACAGTCTGCCGTGCGGTTGCAGGAGCCCGTCACCCCTTGTCCTCGCGACCTGACGTATGACGAAAAGAAAGCAGCCGAAGCGGCCTTCCGTGGAGAGCCGTTTAATCCCGCCTGGTCCGTCGCCGCCGCAACCGTCTACGAAGGGATCGTGTCCGCCATGTGCCGCATGCAGGTGGCCGCACTGACCGACTTGGATGCCGTGACTGTCGCTGAGGAATGCCTCACCCGCTGAGAGAACCGGCCGGCGCCGGCGATTGCTATCGATCGCACCCCGTCACAGTTCCTGCTGCCGGACCGGCGTTCAGGAGATTGGGCTCAATGGGCATTCCCACAGCCGTGTATAGACCGACCCTGTCGGCCGCAGCTGGCTCTTCATCATGACCACCGCCTTAATCTCCAGCAGGCCGCACGCCAGAGACTGATTCAGCACCCCACTCTCCGCCAAGACCTGCCCGACCTGCCGCTCCCCTTCTTTGATGCGTGCCAGCGTCAGATGCGGACTGAACGGCCGTGCTTCCGCCGCCAGCCCCGCCGTTCGACAGACTTCCTCCACCGCTCCATACAAGGTTTGCAGCCGTTCGCCCTCAGCCCCCTGCTCCCAACTTGCAGGCGGGCCTGCCCAGAGGACCCTCGGTTGTTGAAGGCGGGGAAAGGTCCCCAGTCGCGAGAAGGGTACCCGGAGCCTTCGATGATCAGCCACCGCCTGCGCAAGCCTCCCGTGCAGCGACTCGATCAGGTCCTCCGGCGCCTCACCAAGAAACTTCAACGTCAGATGCATGGAAGCCGGTTGCACCCAACTGATCCGGGCGCGCCGATCGACCGTTCGCTCGAACCGCCGTTTGAGGTCCTGCTGGACCGCCGACAAAGCGGTGCGGAGTTCCAGGGGGACGTCGATGGCGAGAAATGCCCGGATCATGCGAGCCTGTGTTGACTCAGCCAACGACGCAGCAGATCCAGCGCGGCTTGCGACGCGCGCTGCTTGATGACGGAACGGTCTCCACCGTGGAAGCGAAACTCCTTCGTCATTGCCTTGTCCGGGCCACCGTCGAGCCCCACATAGACCAACCCTACCGGTTTTATCTCGGTCGCCCCTCCTGGCCCCGCAATGCCGGTCACACTCAACCCGACCGAGACGCCGCTACGCTCACGGATGCCTCGTGCCATGGCTGCCGCCACCTCCGCACTGACGGCTCCATGCCGATCGATGAGATCCGCAGGCACCCCTAATAACTCAATCTTTGCCCGATTGCTGTAACAGACCACGGCTCGATCCACATAGGAGGACGATCCAGGCACTTGCGTCAATCGATGGCCGATCAGTCCCCCCGTACAAGATTCGGCCACAGCCAGCGTCAGCCGCTGCTCAGTCAACAGTCGGCCGACCACCGATTCCATCGTGTCCGTTTCATGCCCATACACAATATCGCCGAGCTTCACGTTGGCTTCTTCAAACAATCGCTCCAGCGCCACAGTGCCCTCTGCATCGGCCGGTCCTGTCAGTGAGACCATCACCTCCATGGGAGAAGCATAGATCCCCAGTTGAACCGGACTGCCTTGTGGCACCAACCCCTCCAATTTCTGGTCCACGACCGATTCCGGCTCGCCCGACGTATGCACAACCCGCCGGATCATCGGCGTAGCCTGCCTCACCTTCTGCGTCGGCATCCACGCATGCAGGCGCGGCAATACTCCTTCGCGCACCATCGGCTCCATCTCACGTGGGACTCCGGGAAGCGCGGCGAAAAACGTCCCGTTCCATACCAGGGCGAATCCCGGCGCGGTGCCCACCGGATTGGACAGGATGTCCGCCCCCGACGGAATCATGGCCTGTCGAAACTGCGACTTCGTCGGGGTCCTGCCCCACTGAGCCAATCGGGCCGTCATCTCATCCAGCGCGGCCTTTCGACGGACCAGTCGATGACCGGTGGCCTTCGCGACCGCTTCTCGCGTGAGGTCGTCGACGGTTGGGCCCAATCCGCCCGTGATGATCACCACCCGCACACGCCGGGCCGCCGTCTTGAGCACCGTCACCATGTCCGAAAGATCATCCCCTACCGTCGTTTTGTATCGAAGCTCGATTCCGCTGGCCGCCAGACAGCCGGCGATGAGGAGGGAATTCGTATCCAGGCGTCCACCGAGCAGCAGTTCAGACCCGATGGCGACGGTTTCAGCGGTCCAGGCATTCGACTTGTTCATGCGACATCAACCTTTATGCTGAACACGGGCCTTGACGGGGTGGCGAGATTATTCGATCCGGGCGAAATCCAATTCGAAGCTGACTTGCCCGCCGCCGGATGGAAACACGGTGAGTGTCGTCTTCGCATGCGGATCCAGCGCCGCATAGGGGAACTGCGCAATCACCTTTGCCCGATAGGCGGGCTGTTGCGGCCACACGGTTGTGCGATCTCCTCGCGCATCGAATCGAACCGTGGCAGGCTTGACGGTCCGGCCTCCCTGTTCCAGAACCACGTAACTGTCGGCGGCGAAATTGAGTCGGTCCCCATAGAGCACCACATTGATGAGCAGGTTCTCATTGGCCATGACCTGAGCAATGTCTTCTTCAGTCGGCGCCAACGCACGCAAGGACAAGTGGTTGGCCATCACCAGCAGACTCCCGAGTTTAGTCATTATGAACCCGCGGGGAGCCAGGTCTTTCTCGGAACCGAACCAGGTGTGGAGTTGATCGGGAGACATACCTTGAGCCGCGGCCGCCTGTCCACGCTCCACTGTGGCGTGAATCTGTTCGGGAGTCGGCTGAATCTCGATCCCATAGGACAGCGCAGGAGCGCTCAGGCCTGCCGCGATCAGCAGGCCCAGCAGACACGGGAACTCGGCCCCCCATCTCCGAATGCGGCTCATCGTGTGCTGGCAGTACCAGATCGGTGGAAGCCTGTCAATTCGCCGCCCCGCCACCATGGACCGTGTTGACAGCCCTGGAGACGAAATGCTAAAGAGCTAGCTCTTATTCTTTTACATTATCAAGAAGTTGCCTGGAGGGTTCCTCATGTCCAGCCCAGAACAAGCGGCCCGCCGCCAGTACGTCAATTTCACGTTCTATAAGGTCGATCCGGCGTGGCGTCGCCTTCCTGAAGATGAGCGCACACGCGGAAAGCAGGAGTTTCTCCGTGCCGTGGAGGAATACCAGGGCAAGGTGCTCGTCATTGCGTATACGACTGTCGGTATTCGCGGCGACTGCGACCTGATGCTCTGGCGCATCAGCTACGAGCTCGAACTGTTCCAGGAAATGAGCACCAAGATCCTGGCGTCCGGATTAGGCAAGTATCTCCTGAACCCCTACTCGTACCTTGCGATCACCAAACGCTCGATTTACGTCGACAACCACACGCATGAAAACCAGGAAAGCAAACGGCTGACCGTGGTTCCCGGCAAGGCCAAGTACATTTTCGTCTACCCGTTCGTCAAGACCCGCGAGTGGTTCCTCCTCACCAAGGCCGCGCGTCAGGGCATGATGGATGAACATATCGAGGTAGGACATCGTTTCCCGTCGGTGAAACTGAACACCACCTACTCATTCGGTCTCGACGATCAAGAATGGGTCGTGGCCTTCGAAAGCGACAAGCCGGAAGATTTCCTGGACCTCGTCATGGCGTTGCGGGAAACTGAAGGCAGCCGCTATACCTTGCGGGATACCCCGATCTTCACCTGCATCCGCAAGAGCCTGAAAGAAACTCTCGACACCCTGGGTGGCTGACTGCCCCCTGATTGAACGATTCTCGCGGCCTTCGATCTCCCGATCGAGGGCCGTCTTCGTTCCAGGCCCACAAGCCACCGAAGACTGCAGCGACCACGTCCATGGCAGTTGCTCCCTTGCCCCACTCGGCCTCCGATCACCGCGCGGCGTTCTATTCAGCCCTTCTCCCCGGGCTGGGCCAACTGCTTCGCGGGCGGCATCGAGCCGCCGCCTTCTATGGCCTCATCACCGTCCTGCTGATGATGTCGAGTCTCGCTCTGGGACGCCTCTCCGGTCGAGCCGCCGAAGTATTCTTCTTCATGCTGCTGGCGCTTCCCTGGTGGGCGCTTCAGAGTTACGACGCCGCGCTCGGACCAGTGGCCTCAGGCACCGATGTCGCGAGAACCGGCCGCATGGCATGGGCGAAGGGACATGACATCCGGTTTCTCGGACTCCTCTTCCTGGTCAGCGCCGTAAACGATGCGATCATCATCGCTCAGAACCCTGAATACCTGCTGCCGTTTTTCTGCACGAAACTGGACGGAGCCGCCGGCTTTCTGACCAAAGCCCTCTCCCCGTTTCTCCATACCTGGGTCGGATACGGGTTCCTACGCCTCAAAAAATGGTCGCTCCTGGTGTATTTGGTGTATGCCGCCTACGGAACCACGAACGCGCTCGTCAACCTGACCTGTTTCGGACCGGGTCGAATCCGCAACACCCTGTTGATCGCGCTCCTCGCCTTCACCAGTTACATCCTCTGGCGACGACGTATGTTTCAGCGCTGAGGGTCCCGTTGAAGACGGCCGGTGACATTTTGACACTCAGCTCCAGCCTGTGTTACCAGTAATAGCGATCCCGTTCCACATCCTCAGACGGAGCAGTTCCTATGGCCGAAAACAATGCGGTCTATGCGATTCGCCACCCTGACGGTTCTGTGACTCTGTACATCGACGAAGAATATGCCACCGATCGTGGCGTCGATCCGGCCAAGCTGGTGCGGGTCGAAATTCCTCGTGAATTATTCTCCAGCGGCAGCATCCAAGAAATCCGCGAATACGTCGCGGTCTACCTTGAAAACAGCCATCAAGGCACGGCCTGAGCGAACCTTTTACCTCGCACGAGAGGCCACACATGTCCGCCCTACTGACTCCTGAACTGATTGCCTCCACCATCGAACAAGCACCGATCCAGGGCCGGATCATGCTCAAACTGTTGCTCTTGCAACACTTTGACATTACCCCCGAGGAGATCAGCCATATCGCAGCCGATCGACCGGACCCTCGGTGCGTGGCGGGGTCCAAGCCGATCCACCAAATGGTCAAACAGGACGCGTTGCGGGACGTCACCAACCGGAGAGATGAGTATCGCCGCCGGGTCAGGCTGCGACGGGAGCGTCTCTGGCTGCAAATGGAAGCCATGAAGGGAATGATCGCCCTGGCTGAAGGAATGGTGCGCGCGGCAACAGACCTTCTCCGTACTCGCTTCAAACTGGAGGCGGAGGCCGTGGATGCGATCAAGCAAGGTGCTCGCGCCGCAGTCCCCAAGCCGGCGATCAGATCGCTGAACCGCAGGTGGGATGAGGACGAGATCTCCGCCGAGGCCTATCAAGAAGCCAGGCTCGGTCTCGAAATTCAAGCCCAACTCCGCTTGACTGAGAAATACAAGAAACGCCTCGAAGTTTCCGAACGGGAATGGAAATCCATCAATGCCGCTCCCATGCAAGACCATGAGATCGGTCATATCTGGGGGATCCCGGCCGGGAGTCTGGCCGGCAGGAAAGTGAAGCATCTCCATCAGTACCTTCACGCCATTCAAACGAACTTGCAGAAGGCATCCCCTCAGGCCGTCCCGGCGACGGGAGCCCTCGATCTCTGGAAAGAGACACTCGCGGTCCTGGGCGAACGGCCGGTCGAACGCTCGATTGCGCACTATGACGGGCTTGAGCGAACTGAAGAAGCGTTGGTGGAAAAACTCCGGACCTTTGTCTGGGGTACCCTCGGTGAAGATCAGGAGGCGAAATTCTGGCTTTCACTCGTGCATGGCGCCAGTTCGAATGCCGTGCACTCTGAAAACACTCGATCAGTCTTCGGCCTGCAGCGTTTGCTGGCCGTGCTCTCGGAAATTGATTCCAGCCCTGACGCACTCGAAGAAGAACTGCTGGCTCGAACGACGCCGACGCCGAAGGACATGCCGGCATTGACCGACGGAACGACTCAGCCGGAGGCTGAAAAGATCGGGCAAATGCAACAACACGTGCTGGATAGCTTCATCGGTGAGTTGCACAACGACCTTCAGCGGTAACGGAGATCCCTCAGGAGGCCGCGCACCGATTGATGACCCATGCAGAAGGAAGGCTCCGGATTCGCCACAACATTTTTTTGCGGCCGCCTTCTCACTCTCGAGTGAATTTTGTATAATTCATGAACAATGCGTAATGCTCACGGAACACAAGTGATGGGGTCACGAGTGGGACTGCTGGGGCTCATAGCAGTCACGCTTGCCTCTGTGCTCATGATGATGTCGGGCAGGCCACTCTCTGCAGCCGCCCTGGTGGAGGTCACGGAACTCCTCGCTCATCCCGACCACTATGACCATCAGGTTGTCACGGTCAGCGGGCGCGTGACAAGTTTTCAGCTTGCCACGAATCGCGACGGGCAACCGGCATTCGGCTTCCTTCTGCAGGACACGGCCGGCACGGTAAAAGTGGTCGGACTCGGGAAAGCAGATGTACGGGAAGGCGACTATGTGGTCGTCGAAGGGATTTTCAGTCGCTTGCGCCAAGCCGGCCGCGCCATCGTCTACAATGAGATCAAGGCTACATCGGTTCAGTCGATGACGAAGATGAACCCGGATCTGGTGGGTTGACCACTCGACACGACCGCTCGTTCATCCGCCCTCTCTCATTTCCCGGATCGACTCTTTTCCCTCTCCGCTCGTAGCCCGGACTATTGATCACCGCTCGCGCCCTCGTCCGGTCCTCTCGCCCTACGAGGCGTTTCTCCCGCGGACCGCTCCAGCACCTGCGCTTTGCCGCCGTCCCGAGAACCTGTCCGTATGGCCGAGTCCACGTCGGATATTTCGCACGGGGTGGTGAGACCGCTTCACCGCATCGAAGACGGCGATACGATCAGAGGCTCAGAGAATCTTTGATGGAACGCGGACAGTGCCGGAGGAGAGACGCAAGAGACTTACCAGTGACGGAAGGGGCCCGAGTCAAGATGGACGAACTTCCCGCGTGGGTAGTAGCCGACACCGCCACAACCCAATCGTAGTGCGACCTCCCGAAGAGTCCGCAACGGCACACCGGGGATTTGCACATCCACCGCCTGGCCGGACACGTGATAGCTGTGGCGCGCCGCGCGAGTCCCCATTTTGATGAGTTGTTCGTTGTACTCGGGGGAACGATATCCGGAGACGATATGGACATCGCGTCGCCCCCCAATCCGTTTCT